>Ga0115000_10000273_pt1 | contig 47479 bp, 42 predicted proteins | sample ArcticOcean_MG_C_6_FD_89690 | JGI IMG/M metagenome (GOLD analysis project Ga0115000, IMG submission 89690) | Marine microbial communities from western Arctic Ocean - ArcticOcean_MG_CB8_128 | ecosystem: Environmental > Aquatic > Marine > Oceanic | place: Arctic Ocean: Canada Basin | collected...
TGTCAATATCTCATTTATCTAACTCCTGCCTATTCATTGTTCATTGATTTTTAATCTACAAAGATTTATTTAAAAATGTATTAGCGTCCTTATACAGATAACTACAAACCCATCAAACGGGGTATGCCCCCCTACTTTGGTTGAAATAAGTAATTGAATTAGGCTTGGTGTCCTACACTTTGGTGTCCTACATTAGCATAATAATGTCATATAATGATAAGGAATGATAACTTTGGCAGACTTATATAAAAACAAAAACCCCCGTCAATAAACGAGGGCTTCTGAGAAGTGGGCGTTGAGAGATTCGAACTCCCGACATCTGCCTTGTAAGGGCAGCGCTCTGACCAGCTGAGCTAAACGCCCAATAACTCTATTAAATTAAGAAATATTACTCTATTTAGTTTGAGCATTTTTTCTGTTCTTTGCTACTTTGGGCAACGCAACGCTTAAAACATCCCAGATCTCTTTTGCAAAGTAAAACTTCATATCTTGGGATACGTTTTCAGGTACCTCTTCGATATCTTTTTGATTTAAGTAAGGCAATATGACCTCTTTAATACCAGCTCTATGAGCAGCTGTGACTTTTTCTTTCACTCCTCCAATCGGCAAAACATTTCCTCGAAGTGTTATTTCACCAGTCATTGCCACTTTACTCTTAACGGGAACACCCGAAATAAGAGAGACCAATGACGTTATCATGCTTACACCTGCTGAAGGACCATCTTTAGGAATGGCTCCCGCTGGGACATGAACATGTAAGTCAAGTTCATCATTAAAATTCGGATCAATTCCAAAATCATTAGCGTGAGCTCTGACATACGTCATAGCTGCGGTCGCTGATTCTTTCATCACATCACCTAATTGACCTGTCAAAGTTAGCTTTCCCTTACCTTTCATTTTTGAGGACTCAATAAACAATATATCGCCTCCAGCAGCAGTCCAAGCTAAACCTGTGACAACGCCAGGCTCGGTAGTTCCTTCTGCTAAATCAGAATGGAATTTTGATGCTCCTAAGTATCCTTGCACTTTTGATTTAGTTACTTTGATATTTTTTTCTTTACCCTGGACAATATCCCGAGCAACTTTTCTCAATACATTTGCTATTTCTCTCTCAAGCTGCCTAACACCAGCTTCTCGAGTGTAAGAACTAATTAATTCTTTAGTTGAATTAGTATCCATTGAGACTTCTGACTTCGTAAGGCCATTTTCTTTTACTTGTTTCGGAATTAAGTGTCTTTTCGCTATTTGGAGCTTTTCATCTTGGATATATCCTGAAAATTCTAGTACTTCCATTCTGTCTCGAAGAGCAGGAGGAATATTCCCATAATTATTAGCAGTCGCAATGAACATAACTTTACTCAGGTCAAAATCAAGTTCAAGGTAATGATCATTAAAAGAGTGATTTTGCTCAGGATCTAAAACTTCTAACATTGCTGATGAAGGGTCACCTCTATAGTCTGAACCTAATTTATCTACTTCGTCCAACATAAATACTGGATTATTCGTTCCTGCTTTTTTAATATTTTGAATTATTCTTCCAGGTAGCGCACCAATATACGTTCTCCTATGACCTCTAATTTCAGCCTCATCTCTAACACCACCTAAAGACAATCTAATAAATTCTCTTCCCATTGCTCTAGCTATGGACTTACCTAAAGACGTTTTACCAACACCAGGAGGACCACCAAAGCATAATATGGGACCTCTAACGCTAGCACCGGGGTTTCTCTTTTGCTTAAGATTTCTAACAGCTAAATACTCAATAATTCTATCTTTAACTTTTCCTAACCCATAATGATCATCGTCTAGAATTTCTAAAGCCTCCTCTAGGTCAATTCTATCTTTTGATGATTTGCTCCACGGGAGATCCGCAATCCACTCTATGTATGTTCTTGAAACATTATATTCAGGAGATTGGGTAGGTATTCTAGATAATCTATCTAGTTCTTTCATGGCTACAGATTCAGAATCTTCTGGCATTTTCGCAGATTTAATTCTCTCTTCTAATTCTTTAGTTTCTACCGTGCCCTCGTCCTCACCGAGCTCTTTTTGAATTGCTTTCATTTGCTCTCTTAGATAATACTCTCTCTGCGTTTTTGCAATTTCATCGTGTACTTCAGTTTGAATCTCTTCACCTAACTTAATTCTTTGAATCTCTCTATTGATAATAGAATCAGCTTTTTCTAATCTCTTTTTTATATTGACTTCCTCGAGAATCTCTTGTTTTTCTTGGTTTGATAAAGTCATAAGAGAAATAGCTCTGTCCACTAACCTATTTGCCTTTTTAATATTTGATAACATGCCAGTGTGCTCTTCCGTTAGATTAGGAGCAACCTTAATAAGATCTGAAAAAGATTTTCTAAATCTTTCGGTAATACCATCAATTTCTAATTCATCGACTATTGGATCATCATTGACTTTACTTGCTACAGCTTTAAAATATGGTTCTTTGTCTAAATAATCTAAAACTTTAACACGAGCAATACCTTGAACAATAGCTGATTTACTATTATCAGGCATTGCAAAAACTTTGAGTACCGTGGCTAATGTACCATATGAGTAAAGATCTTCAGTTTTAGGATCCTCGATTGAGCCATCTTCTTGAGCAACAACAATTATATACTTTTTCTTTTCAATCTCAATGTCAGATATGAGTTTTAATGATTTTTCCCTGCCTATGTAAATAGGTATAACTTGCTGAGGAAATAATACGGTGTTACGCAACGGCATAACCGCATATTCTTCAGAGCTTTCAATATTTATGTTTTCAATGTCTTTTTCTGATAATTTATCCGCCATGATAATCCTATATTATTTATATTAACACGCTACAATCATTATGCCATGATTTAATATATTTATTTTTGGTCAATTAATATAAAACTATGCTAATATGGCACATAAAGTATACTCATATTGTCTTGATGTACTTTCCGAATCATCTTTCTATAAGCCGAGCTTGCTCATCAGCATGATAAGAACTACGAACCAGGGCGCCAGATTCGATAACATCAAATCCTATTTTCAAACCAAACTTTTTATAATCTTGAAACTCTGTTTTAGAAACATATCGTTGTACTCTAAGATGCTTTCCCGTTGGCTGTAAATACTGCCCAATAGTAAAAATAGAAACCCCAACATAATATGCATCCTCCATTGTTTTTAAAACTTCATCAAAAGTCTCACCTAAGCCAACCATGATACCTGTTTTTGTTCTTAAGCCATAATTTGCTGAACTTCTAAGCACATTTAAGCTTCTTTGCCAATTTGATTGAGTTCTGACCTCTCTACTTACTCTTTCTACGCACTCTACATTATGACTAAATATTTCCGGGCTAGCGCGGAATACTTTTTCTAATGAAGCACTGTCGCCTTTAAAATCAGGAGTCAACACTTCAACCGTACACCCTGGAACATTCTTATGTATTTCTTCAATTGTTTTAGCCCATATCGATGAGCCATAATCATCTTTTAAATCATCTCTATCTACACTAGTAATAACAACATGATTTAAATTCATCTTTTTCACAGCCATCGCAGTCCTATATGGCTCTAAAGGATCATCCCAAGAAGGCTTGCCGGTTTTGACAGCACAAAAGCCACAAGCTCTAGTGCAAGTATCTCCTAGTATCATAATTGTGGCTGTACCCCTATTCCAACATTCATATATGTTGGGACAATTAGCTTCGGCACAAACAGTATTTAAATTGTAATCTTTAACGACACTGTTAACAAACTTATAATTATCTCCTATTTGAAGCTTAATCTTCGGCTTGTAAGGATTTTGAATTAATTCTGACATTAAAATAGATTCTCAAAGTTAAAATTTTCTAATATGTTTTTCGTTTTTGATAAAAACAAAGCTCCTCCAGCACCATCAATTAACCGATGGTCAAAACCTAAAGAAAGCATCATCATCTGCCTAATAGCTATAACATCAAAACCATCTTTTTCTATTATAACCGGTTGCTTTTTGATTACGCCCGCACCAAGGATGCCAACATTAGGCTGATTAATGATAGGCGTTCCTATCGTTGCACCAAATACCCCAAAGTTAGATAATGTAAAAGTTGACCCTTTTAAATCATCAGGGCTAATAGCTTTTGCTCTAGTTTTTTGCACAATAATGTTTAAGTCACGGCATATACCTAGCAAATTTTTCTCATCACAATTCGCAATACTAGGAACCATTAAACCGCCATCAACTGAAATAGCTATACCCATATTTACTCGAGGATGTTGAATTATTAAATCGCCATCAAGAGATGAGTTCAGTTCAGGCATTTCTTTTAAAACTCTTGCTAATGAGAATATTATAAATGGTGTGATAGTAAGGCTAAACCTCTCCTGAGAGCGAAAAGAAGCTTCTTCTTTCCTTACGAAATCAACTATACTTGTCATATCTACTTCATTCATGATATGTACATGCGCAGATGTATCTAAACTATAACGCATATGGTCTGAAATTCTCTTTCGCATATTATCAATTTTATTTGTTTTACTTTCTGAGGAAGATTCAAAACTTAATGTAGGCTTTTTTGGCACTAGCATTGAACTTCTATCGATTGACCTCTGCCCTAGAGATAGATACTTTTCTAAATCTTTTTTTGTAATTCTACCTAAATTCCCAGTGCCCTCAATTAATTCCAATTCACTAAAATTTATACCTTCTTGGTTAGCCAGATTAGTAACTGCAGGAGAAAGAATAGGTCCAGATGATAAACTTGATATATTAATAGATCTTTCTTCATTTTTTATTTTGACATCCTTTTCCCTTAATATCTCTTCGGGCTTTTTCTTAGGTTTTTCAATAGGTTTGTCACCTTTAAATGGTTGTGAAATTTTTTCTATATTTACTGGATTAGAATCGGTTTCTATTTTAGCAATGACTTCTCCTACATTAACAACATCATTTGGTTCTGCCATTATCATAGTGATTACACCGCTGCTTGGAGATGGGATCTCGGAATCAACTTTATCAGTACCTATCTCAAGCAAGGTTTCATCTTGTTCTATTTTATCACCAATTTTTTTATACCACTCAAGTATTGTACCCTCAGTAATACTTTCACCCATTTTAGGCATCACTACATCAATAACCATCTAATACTCCAACAGTTCCTTAATAGCCTTCGCTATGTCCTCAGTTTGAACTAAAATATTTTCCTCTAAAAACCAGTTATAGGGTACTGGACTATCTTTTGAAGCTACCCTGCGAACAGGCCCATCTAAATACTCAAAGTATTTATCTCCAATGATTGAACATATTTCTGAACCTGGACCATTCGTAATATTATCCTCGTAGACAATTAACGCTTTACCTGTTTTAGTAATTGAGTCTTTAATTGTATCATAATCAATAGGGTTAAGAGTACGAAGATCAATAATTTCTACAATGTTTTCACTTAAACTTAGATGCTGAATAGCATCTAAACTCTTTTGAACCATTGCCCCCCAACACACTAAAGTTATGTGAGTGCCTCTTGAAATATAATTAGCCTTGCCAAATGGCAATATATAGTTTTTACCCGGCTCTTCTGTCGAGGCATAGGGCTGGCGATACAGTCCTTTGTGCTCCATAAATATTACTGGGTCTTTCATTCTACAAGCCATCTTCAACAATCCTTTAGCGTCTCTAGCATTAGAAGGATAAGCTATGTAGATACCTGGCATATGTATAAAATATCCATCAATCGATTGACTGTGACATAATCCACCATGAATATATCCACCTACTGGCACCCTAATAACGACAGAAGCGCTCCAATCATTATTTGACCGGTATCTCATGACTGAGACCTCATTACGAATCTGCATCATAGCTGTCCAGATGTAATCACCAAATTGAATTTCAACAACAGGCTTGTATCCTGTTACAGCCATCCCGACTGCTGTACCGATGATACTAGACTCAGCTAATTGTGAATTAAAAACTCTTTTTTTACCAAACTTAGTTGAAAGTCCTTTCGTCGCCGTGAAAACACCCCCCTTAGGATCAGCGATGTCTTGCCCATAAATGACCATGCGATCATTTTTTTCCATTTCTTCATGCAGTGCGTGGTTAATTGCGTCTACCATAACTACACTATCAGATATCTTTGTTAGTTTAGTCTCTGACCTCATCACATCTTCACTATAAACGTATTTCAACGCTGTTTTTTTATCGGGATGTTCTTGGAGTTCGGCCCACGATGTATCTGTTGCAATTTGTTTTTTTGCTTTTGCATCAATTTTTTCTGCATCACTTAATGAAAAAATATTTTCATTAATACAATTTTGCTTAAATAATAAAATAGGATCACGCTCAAGGTCTTTTTTTAATGCTTTATCGCTCCTATATTTTCTCTGATCATCAGAGCTTGAATGAGGCAATAATCTAACCACATTAGAGACGATGACTGATGGACCTTTGCCTCTTTTAGCTCTCTCAACTGCTTGTTTAAATGCAAGGTGTGATTCAAAAAAATTGGTGCCATCTATTTCATATTTTGATAAATTTTCATAGCCACTAACTAGCGAATAAACTGAGCCCGCAGTCTGCTCTGAACGATGGGTACTTATCGCATATTCATTATCTTGGATATGAAATATAACAGGGGCCTTCTCTCTTCCAGCCCAATTTAGTGCTTCATGAAAGTCGCCTTGACTAGTAGTCCCCTCACCCGATGAAACATATACCACTTCTTTTGAGTTTTCTAATTTTCGAGATAGAGCGCATCCAACAGCTTGAAGATATTGTGTTCCTGTTGCGCTTGATTGAGAAACAATTCTTAGTCTTTTATTACTGTAGTGCATCGGCATTTGCCTTCCACCAGACGCCGGGTCGTCTGCACGAGCGAGGAATGATAATAGATGCTCTTTTATTGTTACTCCAAGAGCAAGAGTATATGCACCATCTCTATAGTATGGATAAGACCAATCTTTTCCATTTTTCAACGTTAATGCGGCTGCGACTTGAGCCGCTTCATGCCCGGAACAACCCATATGGAAAAAGCCTTTTCCCTGTTTCAATAAGATAAGCATTTTATTGTCCAGCTCTCTAGCTGAAACCATAAGGCCATAGACCTCCATCAATTGTTTTTTTGTGAACCCATTTAACCTAGCCATCAGTTTTTAAAACCCGCGAATCTATTTTTAAAATGATTAATCATTTTACCTTTTATTTCTTCCATACTTGGAACTTCTTTTCCCATTATCTTAGCCATTGATGTCACACCATAACCTTCTATTCCGCACGGGATAATATCTTGATAATAATCTAAGTCAGGATCAATATTTAGGGAAAAACCATGCATAGTAACCCATCTACTTATTCGAACACCCAAGGCAGCTATTTTTTGATCCTTAACCCATGTTCCGGTAAGCCCTTTTTTCCTCGATGCATGAATGTCATAATCTATTAATACATCAATCATAAGTTGCTCTAATTCTCGCATGTACCAAGTAATACTACGTTTATAAAAGTTTAAATCTAATATGGGATACCCGACAAGCTGCCCAGGACCATGAAAAGTAATATTTCCGCCTCTATCAGTTTGAATAACAGAAATATCCTCGCTCATTTTTAGTATATGCTTCTTGGAAGCATTTTTTCCCAATGTGTAAACAGCAGGATGTTCGACTAATAATAAGTGATCCTCTATTTCACCCAAAATCCTCTTTGACTGAAGGTCTTTTTGAAGATTCCAGGTATCATTAAATTCAGAAACACCGAGATCAATTATGTTATATGAAATTGCCAATTTTATTTTCTATTTAAACCAATTATTGATAAAAACTCTGTTCTAGTCCTGTCAGACTCTCTGAATTTACCAAGCATTGAAGATGTCGTCGCTAAGCTGTTTTGTTTTTCAACGCCTCTCATTTGCATGCACATGTGCTGTCCTTCCATTATGACGGCTACTCCAACTGGTTCCAAAATATCTTTGACTGTTTCTGCTATTTGCCTAGTTAATCGTTCTTGAACCTGCAATCTCCTTGAGAACATGTCAATTATTCTTGGTATTTTTGAAAGCCCAACAACTTTCCCGCTTGGTAGATATGCAACGTGAGCTCTACCAAAAAACGGTAGCAAATGATGTTCACAGAGACTGAAAAATTCAATGTCTCGTACGACAACCATATCTTTAGCATCTTCATTGAAGATAGCATTATTAATAATAGTATCTAAATCTTGGTTATATCCGCCAGAAAAAAAGCTCCAGGCCTTAGCAACTCTTGATGGCGTTTTTACCAAACCTTCTCTAGATGGATCTTCTCCAATTTCTTTTAAGAGCTCTCGAGTAATATCTTCAATTTTTTTATTTTGCATTTTCAGTATCCTTTAATCAGTCTTTGGCAATATCTATTTTGCCTTTCAGTAGATAAATAATTCCATAAATTATTGGCGTGTCAATTAATGCGACCAACACTTTAAAAAGCCATCCCATCATCCATAAACCATAAAAGCGTTCCCATTCAATTACTCCAGCTGAACAGAGAATAATCAAAATGACAGATGTGTCCACAAGCTGAGAAAAAATGGTAGAGGCATTATTTCTAAGCCATAAATGCTTACCTTTAGTAAGACGCTTCCAAAAATGAAATATTCTCACATCTATTAATTGTGCAGTTAAATATGCTACCATAGATGCAAAAAAAGCAGGACCAGTAAGGCCAAAAACTTTTTTAAATGTTATATCATCTATTGGAGACCATTCTACAGCAAAAGCATTCACAGAAATAAGTACCAGCAAAGTTGTGAAGACACTAGCAAAAAACCCAGATACCACTACTTGGTTAGCACGTTTTTGACCATAAAGCTCAGAAATTAAATCTGTAACCAAAAAAGTTACTGGGTATGCAATAATCCCTACAGAAAGCTCAAAGTTTATCCCTAGAAAATTCCATGTGAAAAACTTTTGAAAAATCAGATTGCTTGCTACAAGTGATGCAATAAAAATACCTGTTAAAATTAAATAGAATTGATCTTTGAAATTTTTGTTATCTAGGTCCATAATAATCAGTGTGAATTGAATGAGTTTCTACCAGCCTTAAACGGTAAAGAGTACAATCTTTAATATCATCACAAATCTGCTCCCATATCCATAACAATATATTTTCGGATGAAGGTTGTTTATCCTTAAACCAAATAACATCTTTTTCTATTTGAGAATGGTCTAAGATATTCACAACCTTATTTTTTACAATATTGTTAAGAGTATATAAATCAACTAACCAACCGGAACCAGGGTCAATAGGCCCAGTTACGGAAACTTCAAGGATGTAATTGTGACCATGGGTATTATAGTCTTTATCAAATACTTCCCAATTTTTTTCTTCTGTCCACGAATCGTTACCGTACTTATGGGAAGCACAGAAGTGATATTTTTTTGTTAAAACCGGATGATTCATATTTTTATCTTAGCCTTCAATGTATTTGTATTATGCAAATAATTATGGGATAAATTTAACTTTTTTAGGTAAAAAAGGCCAAACCTAAATGTAAGTTAATTAATCTAAAAAATTCGATTAAACAATTAATTCATTAATCAACTTTGGTAGATTCTTTACTAAACTTGATTTTGGAAGCACAAGATCGCAACCCGCTGATTTCAATTTTTTTAAATCTCTGGCTTTTAACTCTTCCAGATAACCAATAATCTTTAATCCGTGTCGCTTTAATTCAGACACTAAGCCAATAGAAAAAAAGACATCTTCATCTAAATCAATAATAGCTATCAATGATTCTTCTACAAAATCATCAGGGCTAGTAGTTTCATCACAAAACTCAACATTCATTTCAGCATCAACGCATGCGCTGGAAACCTTAGATCCTAATTCGAAGTCTTTAATAAATAATAAAATATTTTTCATGATTTTTAAATTTTCGGGACGATTTTCCAATTGAACTGACTTTCGGAATTTAACTCATCATAATATTTACCAACTAGGTCTAATTCTACTAGTAATTTATTTATATCTATTCCGCGCTGCACATTATTAAAGTCCATAAATTTTTCTTTGCATTTATTAAGCAAACTCTTTGCTCCTTTTAAATTATTATTTTCTAAATGAACAAAACTAACGCTCAACTGGATTAAACCTTGAATAAATTTTCTATCTTCAAGATAATAGTCTGACCACAGATCCTCCCAAGACTCATGTGCTTCAAAATAATCGCCAGACCTATAAAACTGAAGGCCTTCGTTAAAGAGGTTTTCTATTTTTTGTTTATCACTCACTTATTTTTACAATACCTTTAATTCAGTAATGTTTCCCCTACATTCTAATTGTATACGCTTGATAAAAGGCATCATGTTGAAAAAATAAAATCCATTCTTCATCATATTTTTTTTAACAACCTACTTTTCTCAGATATCGTTCTAGTTCGGTGTAAATTATATGCTATCAACCACGAAACTGGCAAATGAGTATGCGTTGGAAAAGTCGGCTCTATGACATGATTTTTATAAAATGTATTTTCGCCACTATGGTCGAAATGAAAATGAGTGCATACAAGACCTGTGATATCATCACTAACTAGCGATAATGATGTCGTAACTTTTTCCAATCTATTAAATTTATCAGGTGATAATTTTTCTTTCCATAAAATTTTGGGAATAATACCAAACATTACACCCCCATTTGAGCAAAACTCGCTTGTCTCAATACTATATGAATCATATTGACCTATTTTCATAATTATAACAAATATTTCATATGAAAATAAATAGCACCATAACCATTCTTATTTTTTAAATACCTTAAAGCATCTAAGGCAATAATATCTTTCGATTTTTGTTCAGTCGAACTATTTTTTAAAATTATCGATTCTGCAACTTTCACAAAATCATGATGTTTAAGAGCATCCTCAGATAATAGTTGATCATTTTTTTTATCAATTTCAGTTCGATCTGAAAACCTCTTATGAAGCCAAGAAGAAATCTCTCTCTGATAGCTACTAATTCGTATATAGTCACCTTCCCAAATTCTTAATACTGCAGAATATTTTATTATATCCTCAATATTATCCTGCTTTGAAATCTGTTTTATTAAACTTAAAGGATTTATATTTTTTCTTTTACTTGGTCTTGGCAGAGGTTCTTTTTTTAGAAAGTTGATCAAACAGGAAGCATAGGTCCAAACATGAGACTTATTTTGTTTGAAGTTGAATGCTCTCAATAAGTGAAATATCATTAATCCATTCATGTCAATATTTTGAAATCCAAGGTCTGCTATTATTTCAATAATTGATTGCGATCTATCTGAAGCATAATATATTTTCGACATCATTTTTTCAACCTCATCCCAGCTGCCAGACTGAATAGCATCCTCAAACGTACCAACAAAAACTGCTGGAACAGTAATCTCGCTATACTGTTTATCTATTTTTTGATTGTAATCTATTATTTTATGTTTCGAACATAAGTCTATACAATATTTTAATAACGGTTGAGATGGTTTAGTTTTATTATCGCCTATAATATTTTTAATAGAGTTGATAGTCATTATTGGATGTATCCCATTTACCTTTTCATATTTTATAGATGCAGCCGTAAATAATATTTCATCTAAAAAGCATATAAGGTCTTTACCCCCACTTGAGGCATTTTCTAAGAATGGAAAACATTTTTTAGCATCACCTTTAAGCAAGTGGCCAAATAAAGAGTCTTTACCCATCTACACTATGACTTCTTTTTATAACGACCTAAATAATAAAATAACTGGAATGAAAAACCAGTTGCTCTTGAGTACTCAGAAGGTGCGCCAGACCCTTCTCCTGGAAACATAGGGTCATAATAATCATACCTCCCATCATATGATGAATCTAAGCGAGTAGAGGTCTGCCAATCTTCGCCAGTAACATTCCACTTTGAGTCAAAAACTTTTGATAATGGCATCGAGTTAAAATCATGATAATAGCCAATCTCGTACCCAAGTTTTTCAGAAATTTTACCGCCTCTCAAAAACCCTAAGCGCATGCTTGATTTTTTATCGGGCGTAATCCCTTCAGGAATTAGCATAAATCGTGTTCCCTTCCATGAAATAGACGGAGTTTCTTTTTTTTTCCTCATTTTCGAAAAGAGACCACCAGATTTTTCTTTAAACCGATAATAAGTGATATCAATATTACGGTTCGGATTATAACTCCATGCAAAATTCATTACGTCCCACGAATTTTCTCGACGCATCACTACTCTACTAAGATCCACGCCCGTACCATATATCGGCAATCCAACTCTGTAACCTATTTCTGTATTCGTATCTAATCCTTTTCTAAACCAAACAACTGGCAAAATATTTTCTGCAGCTAAGGCATAACCCCAAACTTGTTCATTCTTTTTTAAAGTCCCGGGATGCACTACAGGGTGAGAAGCACAACCAATAAGAAAAAAGAGGATAGCTGATAATATAAATACGAATAATTTTTTCATTCAAATAAAAAATATCTATCTAAAACAACAAAAAGTTCTACTATTTAAGGTATATCATTTTTCGACTAAACACGATAGGGACATAATCATCCACTTCAGCGTTTATAGTGAAAAAATAAACACCCGTTGAAAAAATTTCCGCATTCCAATCAAAACTATATTTTCCACTATTATAAAACTCCTGATCAGAGAATATTGTTTTTATTCGTCCTGTCGCATCTGTAACGTAAAGAGATAGTGTGGCATCTTGCAGCAGGTCAAATGAAATTCTTGTATTGCTATTAAAAGGGTTTGGATAATTTTGATATAAGACAAAAAGCTCAGGAATTAAATTAGAATTCACCATGTTGTTTTTATCAATATTTTTAGAACCAAAAGAGCTTTTACTCATTTTTTTCCATTCCTCGCCATCCGGGAAACGATGATTACTAATAGATTCTGTTTTTAACAGCTTAACTACTTCTATTGAGCGAGAGCTATTATTTCCACTCACGATTTTAAACGCCATCACGTTATCAATCATACTATCAAGCTTAAGGTTGAAAGTGGAATCTATGTACTGCATGTCAAAAGACGGATTTAGATCGAGCTTCCAGATCTCTTTCCCATCTATAGAAATAATATACCTATTTAAGCCCGTATAAATACCAGCAACTTCTAACGAGATACTGGACTTAAAAGGGTCCCAATAAAATTCGTTTAACCAAATTTCTGAATTTTCTTTAGACATTGTAAGAAGTGGTTTTTCAGTCAAAATTATTTCTTGATTCATGGTCTTCATAATTCTCTTTTTGTTGATAAAATCAATTCTATCAACTTCTAAATCATCAATCTCTAACTTAACGAATTCCCAATCATATGGAGTATTTAAAGAAACAATAGTGTTTGAAACAAGCGTATTGGAGAGGTCAACTTCAATACTAGCTCCAAGATGTGATAAATTAACTTTTTGCTGGGTGAGCATTTCAAGATTAACAACCAGTAATTGAACTTCGTTATTATCATCAAACCCTTTTTCAGCAGATAGGATAATTACTGGAGGTAAATTCTCTATAATATTTTCATATTCCGTGAAAGAATCTTTTAATAAAAACCACTTTTCCTTGATAAATAAAAAAGTGCTCTTTAACTCCGAATCCCATTCTAAAGGTGTAAGAAAAAATTGATTACGATATAACTCTTCATATTTTTGAAATTGATTAATAAAATTATTTCCAAAATAATTTGTTTGCCGATTTTCGATAATGATTTTCGCATCATTCATAAACTGTAAAGGGAAATTATCAACCCATGTGTTTTTATTACTACCTTGTTTAGATAATAAATTAGTCAGAGCAAATAAAAGGTCATTATTTACTTCAGGATTTGATTTTAACATAGAATTTCTAAGCACCGTCACAAATAATTCCCACATATTATTTTGAGGCTTCAATATGTTCTCAGAAGATTTTGTAAGTGCACCAAAGCTAGGTCTTAGATTATCACTCTTATAAATATTACCTGAACCATCGATTATTTCAACATAATAAAAATACCTTACTCTGTCTTTACAGAAACTATCTAAATATTTATTATTCTCGCTTTTACTCGCTAAAATATTTGACACTAGGGCAAATTCACCATCAGTACCAGCTCTCCTAAATATTTTAATTTCTTTCAATTGGATTATATCAGGAACAATCCAATTTAATAGTAATGATTCAGGACCATCATATATGTTTAGATCAATAAAGTTTTTTTTTGCACCACTAGGAAAGATCGTTTCCGAGCACAGACTGCATGTCAATCCAATATAAAATAGTATATATATGAGTTTTTTAATCATGATTATTTATAGGTTAATACCTACAATTTCGACCTTAATTGATGATATGGCAAGTATTTAATTTTTAAGGAAGATTACTTAAGCAACGTGATCTTTTGAAGATCATTACCATATTGCCAATCTGTCCGCAGCAAATATATACCACTACTTATCATCTCTGCACCCCAAGTTAATTTAAGCACATTATGACCTACTTTTTGATTATGCAAAGATTTAACTAACGCCCCATGAATGTCATATACACCGACTGCTACATGTTGACCAATTGATAGTCCATCAATTTCTATTGATACCCTTGGATTAAAAGGATTTGGGTAAGCATTATTTACAGAAATAGTGTTTGGAAAAACTATTCCATTATTTACATCCGTTGTAAATTGATAATTAATTGCAGCCCAGGCGTTCAGTATACCATACCCATACTCATTATCAGGATTATTAAATTGTGAAGCAGTCATCATAATAGCCTCCCTTACTTGCATATTTGTCCATTCTGGATTTGCGCTCATAATTACAGCTGCTGCACCTGCCGCTAAAGGCGCAGAGAAAGAAGTCCCTGATGCATTTCTATATATATTTTCTGTATTAGACCTAATACAATACGTACTTACTCCTCTAGCGCATACTTCAGGTTTAATTCTGCCATCAAAAGTTGGTCCCCTACTGCTAAAGTTGGCAATGCTACCATTAACATCTACTGCTCCAATAGATAAAACAGAATCAGCATCGGCTGGGGTTATTATATAATACCAAGGATCATCACCTTCATTTCCAGCAGAGTTAACACATAAAACACCTAACCCTGAAGCTATATCAATTGCTTTTGTAGTAGCAGCGGTGTTTCCATCTAAATCTTCATAAGCATACCAATCTAAATAACCTAAAGAGGCACATGCAATATCTGCACCCAATGATTCACCCCACTCTAAGGCTGCAATATAATTATCTTCTTCTTGCTGAATTTCTTCTGCCATAATTTCCGTTTTTGCTAATAAATATTCAGATTTAAATGCCGGGCCGATGAGGCTACCAGGAGCATAACCAGCCATAACACTAAGGCAGAGAGTTCCATGGTCATCCTGATTCTCAAGTATTTCTTGAGCAGTCTCGTTCGCAGTATTTTGATCATCATTTATAAAATCATATTGACCTACAAGATTAAGTGAATCATAAGCCTCATGATTAAGTTCAAATCCAGTATCAATATATAATACTCTCACTCCTTGCCCATAATATCCAGCAATGTGTGGTGTGCGGCAATTAATTTGTTCTATTTGATCATAACTAATGCCGTAATCAATATCCCTGCTAACTATACTTCGATTATGAACACTTTGTACAGCTTGTTTTTTTTTATGCTGCCTTACAACTTCAATTTTTTTCACAAATGAAAGCTTTTGAATTAGCTCAAGTTCATTAATATTGACAATCAAAGATACAGCATTGAGCCAACGGCTTTGATTTTTTATTTCTGCTCCAATTTCTATAAGCTTTTTTATATAATCTTTTTTGATATCGTAATCATATTTTGTGACTGAATGAATATTATGTTTTATCCTTCTTTTTATTGCAACTGGGTCTAAATCAGCAACTTTAGATTTACTTTTTTCATCAAAGTATACCCATACTCGATATTGATCACCTCTACGTCCCGCCTCAAAATCTAAAGACTTCAAACCTTGAGCGCCAATAGATGAAAACAAGAGAATATTAAACAGAATTTTCATTTATTGATTTGAAACCAGATTTATAATGGTCAATAAATCATAAATATTTATTTCCCCGTTGCTATCTATATCACAGAAATTTAAAGCGTATTCGGTAGGTTCTAAACCATAAGATATCAGATCAGCTAGGCCTATAATATCAAAAATATTAATATCACCATCAGGAAAATAATCACCTAGCTTACCTATTGAATAACCATTAATTGAAAATGCATCCACCACAAAACCATCGCCTTCAACAAATTGATCTGAATTTTGAATAAATCTAAAAGCCGAGGGTTTAATGCCACCTAATTGAGCGAGATAAAACTTCTCCTCTACCCAATTGCTTTGAATACCATCATATCCGAACTCTCCTATTGGCTGAGCAGATGCTCCATTACCTGTGACTGTATATGCACCTTGCATACTTATCCATCCAGTTTCTTCTGAATATGCTTGAAAGCGAATGAAATCATAGCCATCTTCAATATCCCATTGCGCTGAAAAAGACACATAAGCATTCGCTATAAAATCTAGGTTAAGATCTACATTTAACCTCGCAACTGAAGTCAGTTCTGCGCCATAATCACCACTAGGACTATCTGTTAAAGCGTATGAACCTATTGCAGGTTCATCGGTTAGACCCCAGTCTCCATCAACTACCCATTCTCCCAAACCTGAATCAAAACTTTCCTCGTAAATAGTTATTGGAGTGCCTATAAAAAAATTAATTGTATCTTCATATTGATAACTTTCTGAATCATAAATTATAAGTCGAATGGATGCTTCAGAAAAATAGGGAATTTGGTCCTGTACACCTAAATCAAAACCCAAAGTTTGATTTTCCCAACTGCTTAAGCTACTGATCTCTTTTGATGAATCATCTATGACAATTAAACTTGTTAATGATTCAATTGAGACAACTACCGGCCCTGAGGAATTAACGAGTCCCCTATTTTTAATATTTAATAAAAGTTCATTGTCAATGCCAGACTGGAATTCATTCGAAAGAGAAAATTCATCTAAAATAAAATCACTTCCCGCAACAAAAGCAAAAACTTTATTAGGCTCAAACTGATCTGTACATATTGACTCAACCTCATCAGCAGATGGCCAAAACCCTTGACTAGCTAATCCAACTTCTGGAGTATAAGCTATTATATTATTAACTCCGTATGCCCAATCAACAGCATCTCCATTTACAGTGTAGCCAACAGTTTCATAACCTGTTCCAAATATAAAATTATTATAATCAGACATTTCATTAGCCAAACCACGATAAGTCAAGAGACTTAGACTATCAGGATAAGACCCATCTCCAAAAGGATGGATATACATATTACCATAACTATGATAATGTAATACATTCACAAATTCTCTAGTATTAATAAAGTCTCGAACAACTTGAGTTTCAGGTTCCGAGAAGCCGCCTTCTCCTCTGTATGTTGCATAGCAAGGATCAGGACTAGAACCTGTATCGTTTATGCCCCATCCAAAACTAAAATTTCTATTTAAGTCTACACCTCTTTGGGTGCCCTGCCCGCAACCTGTGTCTTTTCTATTTTTTCTATGCATTCCCCCACCATTAGGCTCAATTTGCTCATTGTATATATAGCCATCAGGGTTGACTACAGGGATAAACCACATTTCTCTTTCATTAATTAAATAATTAGCTTCAAAGTTAGAGTTTGATTGATAATCTTCACACAAATTTTGAACAAAATAAAATAAATTCATCATGCTTAATGGTTCTCTAGAATGAGTGAGACCAGTGTAAAGAATCTCAGGCTCGTCTTCATCAACATTAGCATTATCTGACAATTTAAATGCCCATATATCATTCCCCTCAATTGACTGCCCTAAAACAACTTTATCAGAAATAATTTCGGGATATAAACTTTTCAACTCATCGAACCTTTGGTTTAATTCATCCCATGTATAGTTGCCTTGCATAGAACCTAAAGGAAAGTTTCTACTTATTGCAGGAATACTTCTTTCTTTATAAAATGCTGATAAATCATCAATTAAAATTTCAAATGAAATTCCAATCTTCGATAAAATCTTTTTTTCATAATTCGATGCTACAAAATCTATGTACACATCAGACCTAGAACTACTATGGTCTAGAGCAATACCAGCTTGTTGAATAGTACTAATAGTTTCTGAGTTTGGATACCATACTCTTATCGTGGAGAAAGTATTATCTGATGCAAATAAACTTATGTTGACAAATAAAAGGACTAAACCTTTTTTAAAAAAGTTGATTAGGAATTTTCTTTTATCCAATCTGTGGTAACCGATTTTGGACGTGTTATAGGAATCCCAAGTGCTCTTTCCCAAACCATTTGTGCTATCATACCCATACTTCTTGAGATGCTGAATAATACCGTATAGAAATTGAACTCCTTCAAACCATAATAATAAAGCAGCGACCCCGATGCTGCATCAACATTTGGCCAAGGGTTCTTAGCTTTCCCTTGTTCCGTTAATACCTTAGGAGCAACATCAAATAAAGAGTTTACAATATGAAAAACATCATCATTTTTAATATGTTCTCTGCCAAAATTAATAAATGCAGTAAACCTAGGATCAGGGCAGCGTAAAACTGCGTGCCCATACCCAGGAATTACCTGACCTGATTCGAGTCTGTCCCAGCAAAAACTTCTCAGCTGTTCTTTTGTAGGAGCTCCATCAAAATGCTTTTGAATATCTAAAACAAATTTTAAGCACTCTTGATTTGCTAAACCATGTAAAGGCCCAGCTAGACCATTCAATCCTGCAGAAACAGAATAAAAAGGATCTGATAGTGCTGAGGCTACAGTGTGCGAAGCAAATGCACTTACATTTCCGCCTTCATGGTCACAATGTAACATAAAATATAGTTGCATTAATTTGTGGAAATCTTTTCCTTGATCAGACATGCCCATCATATGCACAAAGTTGCCAGACCAATCTAAATCTTTGTTAGATTCAATTCTGTCACCTTTATTAAATCTCATCCTATAAATACCTGCTCCTAATTCAGGAAGTTTTGCTATCAATTGGATTCCATCTTCAAGGATGTACTCCCAAAACTCATTTTTATGCATGCCTTCATCATACTTTTTTTGAAAGATGCTTTCGTTTTGCATTGCCAATATGCCAAGGTTAAACATTGTCATTGGATGAGTGTCCTTAGGTAGTTTTTCAAGAACAGACCATACGTAGTTTGGAACTTTAGAATGCATTGAATACTGCCCTTGTAAATCTGAAAGCTCTTCTGAATTTGGAAGGCGTCCAATTAAAAGCAAATAAAACACTTCTTCTGGAAGAATATTGACAATATCGAGAAGTGGATATCCACGAATAATTAACCCTTTATCCGCAGAAACAGATGATGTATCACAAACAAAAGCTTTTATTCCTCTTAACCCAGAATATGCTTGAGCAACAGAAACTGTGCTTATTTGGATTTCGCCCTTATTCTTTATTAAGGTTCTAATATCTTGCTGAGCTTCCGGTATCAGTTTTTCAAGTTCTTTTTTTAATAAATTCATATTTATATGTTCCTATATTTTAAAAATTCCTAGTCACTAGACCAGAATATACTTTTGGGAAAAAATATGTAGACTTTTGAGGCATCACCTCGCCGTTTTCTGCAATCGTGAAAACATCGTCAAGTGAAGGAGGATTAACAAAACAAACAACTTCATATTCTACTTTATTCAACATTTTTTTTGGAGAATTGTTTCCTCTTAGGTATGACAAGTTCTCTAAATCCGCTTGCTTATTTGTATCAATTCCAAATACACCATTTAATAAAAATCTATGCAAGATGTTGGTGTCGAGTTTTTTAAGAACATCCATTTTATGGTCTACATCATTTTCAAGTACCTCCCAAGCACAAAACTCTAATAAGAGTCCAGTATTTGAAGATTTATGAAATAAACCCAACACACCTTTTTTATTTTTAGATTTTTCCATTCTTGTCAATAGTTGTTCAACCCCCTCGAATTCTTCAAAAGTGAAATATTCATTTAGGCTTTTTTTAATGTCAGGGATACTAACATCTAATTTTTTTATAATTCTATGGGTTGGCAAAATTTGCATCCCTGGATTTTTACTATTCGCCAATGTGACCATAACTTTTTCAGATTGAGGACTTGGATGATTTTTAGAATATTTCAATGCGGTTTTGTAACGATGATGACCATCTGCAATGACCAGTTTTTTACTTTCTAGACTAATTACAAATTGATTTATAGCATTAATATCTGTGACTGGCCATATTTTGTACTGAACGTCGTCAAGCTCAACATCAATAGATGGTTTACTTTTCAAATTTTCATGTAAAGTCTCTAAGCTCATTTCTTCGTCTTTATAGCACATAAATATTTGTCCCGAGTTCGCGGAGGTTGAGCTCATTAATTTATAACGATCGTCTAAATGCTTATCTATTGTTTGTTCGTGAGGAAGGACATCGTCGCCAAGTTCTGATAGAGTTAATGCGCAGATACAACTAATTCTTTCGACTCTAGCGCCATTTAAAATAAAAGATTGAGATAATATATATATTGCTGGCTTTTGCTCTTCGACAAGTACACCGCTTCCTATCCACATATTTAGAGTGTTTGCAGCAGATAAATATTTTTCTTCACTAGGTGTATTATTTAAATTTATACGAATGTAGTTGTATGGCGATTTATCATAGTACCCATCTTGCTCTTCTTTAGTTATTACATCATATGGCGGGACGATTACATCTCCAAGAAGAGTTATAATATCTTCATTATATCGCCAACCTTTGAATGGGGAAACTTTTGCCATTAGAATGTTTTATTATTTATTTTAAAATAAGTTTCTAGCTTCATTTAAATCCTCTAAAAAATCAATTTCGAGACATGGGAGATCAGAAACATCGCTGTAAAACACATCAACCTTACTTAAAAGAGGTTCGATACCGGCTTCAAAGTAATCAGATTTGCCACCAGCATCAATTAATTTGGTTAAAGAATCAGAAAACAAATGATTGAACTCTAAGGAAAATTTGGCAACACCAAGAAATTCGCCTAAACACTGTTCTTCAATCAGTTCTTTCCCTATCGCTTTTATTTTATAACTGCCCCCTTCTATAACTTTGACCTCTTCTCTACCACACTTTTTAATGTCTACCGCAAGAACTGTTTCATATGATGACTCATTAATTCTAGTTATTAGCTCAGGAGGATAAATAACATCCGCATTCATCAATATATGATTGTCCGTAACTAAATTTTTTCGACCTAGATAAACAGAGTAGGCAGTGTTCGTTTCAAAATAATGATTATTAACAATGAAATTAAAATTAAGACTAGGAAAATGTTTTTTCACGTGAGCAACTAACATTTCACGATAATAACCGATGATCATTGTTACATCTTTAATCCCAATATTTTGAATTGCTTCTAGTTGGTAGTTGATAATTGGTTTACCCCCAACGTCTAGAAGACATTTTGGAGTATTGTAGGTTTCAGGATATAGCCTTCTAGAAACTCCTGCAGCTAAAATAAATGCTTTCATACTTCCTCATATTATAAATCTAAAGTTAACGAATTAATACTAGAATCTACATCAGCCCTATTGATTGAGTTAAGACAACAAATATTTTTTTTACATGGATTACATCGATTGCTCTTGTCAATAACCAAACAATAACTACCTAAAGGCTTAGTCACTGAAGATCTATTAGCACCAAAAAAAGAGATTGTAGGTACTTTTATTATTGAAGATATATGCCCCAACCCACTATCTGCAGCAATAGCATATTTACATATTGAAATTAAAACAATACTTTGCCGTAAACTGTATGTTCCACAAATAGATGTTATGGAAATATTTTTATTTTCTTTAATTATTGTTAGTGCTTTTTCTTTATCATTTTTTGAACCAAAGATTAAATAATGCTCTTTAGAGCCTCCTAACCATTCAGATATTTTTTCATTCGGGAATGTTCTTACATCTGTAACGCTAAATGGGAATAGTGCTACCGGACTTTCAATCCCAATCTTTTCAATTTCTTGTTTAGCCCAATTAATTTCATCTTTTTTTAAATAAATTAATTTATCATCTGATAAAAAATTATCTTGGCCAACGAGTTTTAAATATTTTTTAGATCGGTGATTTTTTTTTGTTGATAATTCAATTTTATTAGTTAGAAAAACTCCTCTACCTTGAACATTATAACCAATACGCTTTTTTGAATTTGACAACCAAAGCACAAAAGCGCTCCTAAATGAATCAGTAAGAGTATAAAATATTTTAATATCTTCTTTCCGGAGTAAAAATCCTAATTGAAATGTTTTAAGCATACCGCGAGAGTCTTTTGTCAAAATGGTCATAATTTTATCAATATTTGGATTGTTTTGATAAACAGAGTGCACCCATTCTTTACAAATAATTATTATTTCAGAATTTGGATACTTTTCTTTCACAGAATGAATAAAAGGAAGAGACAGAGCAGCGTCTCCAACCCAATTGGGACTATATACTGCAATTTTCAAATCAGCATAATCCTTTTTCTATTTCTTCAACCAGCCTTAGTGATGCCTTGCCATCCTCTTTGTGCAAATAATAATTATGAGCATCCTTCCTTAATTCAGACATCTCTTCAGGGTGATCCAAAGAAAAAACTATACATCTGTAGAGCTCTGAAGGCGATTCTACTTTATAAACAAAATCTAATTCCTGCATTCTATCTAGATCCAACTTTTTTTTAAATCTTTTATTAAAAATTATATGCCTTAAACGTAGCTTTAAACATTCAGCTTGGATAATTGGCCTATTTAATGGTAAGAATTCAAATATTGTAGAAGATATATCACTGATTAAAACACCTGAAATTTTATAATATGGAATAATGTCAAAAACACTACTATCTAGCAAATATATATTTTCATTATTTGATGCCATTTTAGTTGCCAGGTTACTTTGATGTATATAACGACTTTGAAACCAAGAAAAGTTATGAAGCTTAATTATTATGTTATATTCGGCTGATATAAATTCTAATTCTTGATATATATTTTCAAACGATGTCGGGTAAAATGTCGGCGCATAAAGTATTATCGGGCGGTTATTATTTATACCTAATTTATTTTTTAGTTGTTGGTCTGCTTTATCATCTGATAAATAAAGCGGATCTAGCTTCGTGAAACCGGTTAAAACAATGTTTTTTTGTCCTTGTTCCTTGAGCTTGTTGAACCTTGATTTTGACTCAACGGCTCTAATATTGATCCTATCATCAGTATCTTTATAATAAGATTGTTTTAGACCTATTCCGTGATAAACCATGACCGTAATCGTTAAATCCGAAACTATCTTATTCAATTGACCAATATTTCCAACAACAATTACGTCAAGTTTTATAGAAATTATTTTCTCAATTCTTAATGTTTCATCTTGCTCCGAAATAATATTTATTTTTAATAATTCACATGCTGAATGAAATAAATTCTTTTCTCTATCATTTATATATTGAGGCATTGATATATAAATGTCATAATTATCTCTTTTTTTTAATTGATTAATAATTGGTTCAAAGTTTGGCAAATAATAAAGATGATGAGTTTCAAAAAGTATTTTTATCATAGATATTAATTCTTTAACCTTTTTAATATCTCATCCCGCGCTCTCTCTGAGGCTAGGCCATCGAGCTTATAAAGCATCTTCCTCTGATATTCTTGCATTGACTTAATATCTTTGTGTTTCTGATTCATAGCTTTATCTAAAACTGATGGTAATTGTTTAACACTATCAGCTAAGAAGCAAAAATTTTCAACTTCTTTATTCATTTCTTTATTCAATCTTCGTTTATATAATCTTTTTTGAAAAATTCTATGTGATAATTTTAAATGATAAAACCGATTTACTACTACAGGTTTAGATAATGAAATCATCTCATATATAGTACTACTCGCTTCAGTTAATAAAAGATCTGAAATTGAATAATAAGGTATAATATTATGTTCATCTGGGTTTAATAATTTTACATGATCAAATTTTTCCGATAAATTATAAATTAATTTTCTTTGTCCTTTAAGATTCACCCCTCCAAAGCTATCAAGATAATATGTCCACATATGTGGTTTAATAATCAAATTATACTGTTCAGTAAGATGACCGAGTTGCATTCCTAACCTTTCCAATGAGCTAGGGTAAAAAGTAGGAGCATATAAAATAGTTTTTTTTGATTTATTTAAACCAAGCAATTTTTTCTTATTTTTAAAATACGAAGCTTCATTATTAAACAATGGATCAAGTTTTATATATCCGGTTAATGAAAGATCTGTCTTAACCCCATGTGCTCTTAGTTGATTTATTCGGTATTGGCCCTCAACAAACCTCAGGTCTAGCCTTGAGTGATTGTCATTCCAATAAGAAGGCTTAACACCTATTCCATGATAAATCATTGCTACAAGAGTATTATCATTGACATAATTATTTATATCATATCTTGACCATCCGCAAATAAAAACATCGAGCCCTATATTTTTTATTTTCTCACAACGAATATTTTCATCTTTATGAAAAATAAACTGACCTTTTCTCTTTGATAGAACAGAAGAGCATAGTTCAATTTCTTCTTTCCTATTTTCACTTGAAGTAGAATAATAAACATTGAACCTATCATCTTTTTCAAGGAGGATCATTAAAGGCTCAAACTGCGCGAGATGATATAAATGATAAGCATCAAACAAAATGGAAATTTGACTTTTCATTTAATATTATTTCTTGAACTGTTTTTTATATAAACGGGTGTATACCCCTTCTTTTTTCAATAATTCAACGTGAGGCCCAACATCTACTATCTGCCCATCTTTCATCACAACAATAGTATCAGCATTCTCTACGGTAGTAAGCCGGTGAGCTATTACCAAAACAGTCCTGTCAGTCATTAGATTGTCTATAGCTTTTTGAACTAGGTATTCAGACTCAGTATCTAAAGAAGAAGTAGCTTCATCCAAAATAAGCATAGAAGGGTTTTTTAAAATAGCTCTCGCAATAGCAATTCGTTGCCTTTGACCACCTGAAAGCCTTACACCTTTTTCACCTATCATCGTCTCAAAACCATTAGGTTGCTCTAAAATAAAATCTAAAGCATTTGCATTTTTTGCAGCCTCTTTTAATTGCTGATCATTAACACTTTGAAGACCGTATTTTATATTTGCACCAATCGTATCATTAAAAAGTATTGTTTCCTGAGATACTATACCCATTACCTTGCGCAGAGAATTGACATCCAGATCTCTGATGTCAGCACCATCAATCTCTATTTTACCATTAACAGTATCATAAAACCTTGGTATCAAATCAGCAATTGTTGATTTACCAGCCCCACTAGCACCAACCAAGGCAGTAACTGTTCCTCTCCCCATAGAGAATGAAATATCTTTTAAAATATTTTCAGTCCCTTCGTAATTAAAACCAACATTTTTAAACGTAATCTGATTTTTTACATCTTGAATTTTTATTGCATTAGGTTTTGAAACTATTGAAGGCAACGTATCTAACACTTCAAATACTCTGTCAGCAGAGGCAAAGCCTTTTTGGAGATTAATACTTACGTTGCTGAGCGAACGGATTGGCTGTAATACGCTAAAAAGTATTAAAATAAATCGAATGAAGTCCTCTGAACTCATGTCATTAGAGACAAGGACATCATGACCACCTATCCAAAGAAGTATAACAGCAATGAAAGCGCCAATCATTTCAGTAATAGGAGAAGAGATTAGACGAAGCTTTGCTTGTCTCAAATCTAAAACATAATGCTTTTCTTGTTCTTTCTCAAATCGATTAGTTTCAAAAGCTTCCATAGCAAAAGATTTTACGATTCTAATTGAATTAAGGTTCTCGCTCATTATACCCATAATTCTTGCAATTTTTTCAGCTGTTCTTTTTGATCGCCTGCGAATACTCTTACCTATAATTACTACAACTACTCCTGTTAAAGGGACTATAACAATTGATAATAATGCTAGTTTAACATTGATGATAAATAGCAACGTTATAAAAACAATAATATTAATCGGCTCAACGAATAGTTTGTGGAAACTCGTCCCAAATGCCACTCTCATATTTGAAACATCATTGATAACAATAGATGACAGCTCGCCTGTTTGCCTTTTATCAAAAAAAGATAATGACATAGATTGTAAATGAGCATATAACTGAGCTCGCAATTTTTTAATAAGGTTAAACTGAATATATGTGAGAGCAATATTTTTAATGTAAAGAAAAAAGTTTTTGATCAAAAATGAGCCAACTAATGTATAACATAAAACACGAAGAGATTCAATTGCTGTTTCTCTAAGAATTAATTCATTTGTCCAAAATTTTAACTGATCATTTAAACTATCCCTTGCTTCAGATAATAAAATTTGGCTTTTGAGCAACTCATCAAAATCAGTTAAAATATTATTAAATAAAGTAGCTGTTAGCCATACAGAAAGCCCGTTGAATGCGACGTAAACAAATGCTGATAAAGAAGACACTACTAAAAATGGCCAGTATCCAGATACCAGACTATAAAGTCTTTTATAGATTGATTTGTCCATTAAAATTTATTTAAATAAAATGAGCCATTTTATAGCTGTATTAATAATTACAGATCAAGCTCTAGAGAAACTGGGCAATGGTCTGACCCCATAACATCTTGGTGAATATCCGCATTTTTACATAACTCTGAAAAGTCAGAATTAACAAAAAAGTAATCTATGCGCCAACCAACATTTCTAGCTCTTGCACCCATTCTGTATGACCACCATGAATATTGTTCAGGGTCATTATTAAAAAGCCTAAAAGTATCCGTCCAACCCTCATCTACATAACCATCAAGCTTTTCTCGTTCAATTGGCATAAACCCAGAAGTTTTGATATTTTCTTTTGGCCTTGCTAAATCAATTGGGTGGTGAGCAGTATTCCAATCGCCAGCAACAATTACATTATTGCCTGACTCAACTTGATCATTTATTATTGGAAGTAAATCATCATAAAAGTCCATTTTATATTTTAACCTTATGTCGTCTTTTTGACCATTTGGAAAATAAATATTATATAATAAAAAATCTTCATGTTCTGTTAATAAAACTCTGCCTTCAACATCATATTTATCTATGCCAAGACCTTCTTGTACAAAAAGGGGTTCTTTCTTACTAAACGTCGCAACTCCGCTGTAACCACGTCTCTCGCCTGAGTGCCACGAAGCATGATAACCATGGTCCGTTAATATTTCAGAAGTTAATTGATCAACATGGGCTTTTGTTTCTTGAATACACAAAACATCGGGAGCTTCATATTCTAACCATTGAAACAAACCCTTTTTTGTAGCAGCCCTTACACCGTTCACATTCCATGAAAATAGTTTCATCGTTTCTCTCTTTTATTTGATTTTAATTTTAAAATACTTTTTTTTAAGTTATCTATAATAACATCTATATTTGTGATTTTACCCTCTTCAATGTTTAATAAAAAGCCTTCATCTTCATAAAAAATATCAGTTTTATGATGTTTAGAAAGCACACGATTGACTTTATAAGTCTTTACAGGCTGTAACTTGCCTTTTACTGTTACTTCGTTAAGAGCAGTACAATCGATTTCATCTTTTATAATATTATAAGTACTATCAGAAATTAATATAGTATTTGATTCCGCAAGACCCTCTAATCTTGATGCTAGATTCACACCATTACCAAGCACAGTATAGTCCAATCTATCTTTCGAACCGAAGTTTCCAACAGTACAAATATCTGAATGAATTCCAATCCGGATTGAGAGTTCATCTGAGATGCCCTGAGATTCCCATTTTTTCTTTATTACACTTAACCTTGTTAACATTTCCAATGCCATTTTAACACATGAAACAGCATCACTCTTAATACCTTCGGTCTTGGGATCACCAAAAAATATCATTATCGCATCGCCAATGTATTTATCTACAGTGCCACCATACTTCATTGCAATATCAGTCATTTCTGTTAAGTAATCAGCAATGAGGTTAGTAAGATGTTCAGGCTCTAATTTTTCAGTTAGCGATGTAAACCCTTTAATATCAGAGAAAAATATAGTGAGGTTTTTTCTCCTCGTATCTATTTTTACATCAAGCTCTCCAGTAAAAATCGAACTAAACACTTGAGGAGAAAAATACTTAGAAAGCTTACCAAGTATCATCTCTTTTTCCCTGGACTCACTGATATCTGTAGAATACATAAGATAAAAATTAAATTGAGGAGTAAAAACAATATCAGAGGAAAACGTTTTATGTCCTACTTCATGCTCTATTTTTTTGATATGTGAAGTTTTAGAATTTTTAATTTTTGAAATAATCCACCTATCAATGGATTGACCAATCGACACACCCCATTCATCAATAATATATGTAGCCGATTCATTATAATATTCTAGAACGAAATCTTTATTAAATCGAAGCACTGGATTTGGATTCTGGTCAGGAAACTTTCGGACTAAATCCTCAGCAGTGACATCAGTACAATAAATTATTATAAAGTCAAATTCTTTGACAGGCACTAAATGAATATCGTAAATAGAATGTGCAAAATTGACGCGGCTGTTTTTAAATGATGAAGTTAAGGTAACTTCACCCACTAATGATAAGAGGTCCTCACATACCAAACTGCCGATCTTTAATTTATGATGTTTAATAAACGAATTTGAAGCCTCATTATGATATATTAAATGCCCTTCATAATCAACCTGCATTACAGGATTAGGGTTTTGATCAGGGAATTTTGATATTATGCTCTTTGCCGTAATATCTTGAAAATAGATATTATAACTTTTTAATTCTTCAACGTATACTGATTTTACTAAAAAGAATTTTTTATCTGTACGAATCTCAAAACTACTTTCCGCCAATTTTTGTTTAGACTTTTTAACATTATCAAAGAAACTTTTGGGGAAGGACCTATCTTTTACTTGTTCCCAATATTGTATAATTTTTATTGCAGGATTATTAAAATATAAAATATCACCTGTTTCAGATGAGCGCATAACGGGGTTAGGGTTTTGATCAGGAAATTTTTCGTATATTTTTGATATGTCGTTACTGTTTTTGATCATTGTTTATCTTAAAATATTAAAAATTTTGATTGAATCTATTTAATCAACCGTTAATGCTAAATATTAAATGAAAAAAAGAAAATTTTTATATCATATTTTTAGCTCAAAATCTATAAAAATTCGAGCCTCGACTTTTTCCTGGGTACTATTTTGTTCTTGGTTCTGAACAGGTGATCCGATGAAATCTGCAGGGCTTTCATTATCCGTATTAATAAGATCAATGCTGATACAAGGATTCTATGAATGGCTGTAAGATACTTAGAAAGCCTAACGTCTAATTATTTTTATAATTTTCCAGTCAGAAGCGATTGAGCCAAACAAACCAAACCCGCCTTCTAAGCCAACAGACCTCCCCTTCGTTGTAGGGTAATTAAGAAGTGCATTTGAATATTCACCTGATTCCCCAACGATGAAATAGTCATAATAATTATTATCCATTGATGTAAGTCGAAGAACATAATCTTTTGCATTGTTTTGTTCACTTTGTTCTAAACAAAGCAATGGATCAATTGTCTGTTTATATTGTTCACCATCATCTAAATCTACCATAAAAGGGTCGAACTCTCCCCCACACCAGCCTGAACTAGTGCTATTTAACTCCGCGTACGTGCCTAACAATACTTGGCCTGATACGAGTGCTCTTCCAATTTCCTGATAATCATAGCTAATTTCAAAAGGCTCATTAACAATGACTGTATCAATCAAATTACCCCTTTGATAAACCGAATTAATCTTTGTTCTGAGTGGCGTTTTAAGATTACCCGATATAGAATTATAACCAGGAGCTGTTATACTAAGACCATACTCCCTTCCAGGTTCTGGCTTAAAATAACCTGTAGTGTCAACATAAAAATTTAATCTTATATTATTTGTATCAAAAATAGTTGTATCTAATTCTATAACATAACCATCAATATTTAGTGTTGTGTCAATATTTAATGAATCAATTCTAGTCAAATTCTCCATGAAATTAAATTCAAAACTTTGACCTAAGTCATCGGTAATGTGTATAGAAGCATCTTTTATAATTGCAGCTGGTTCAAAAATGGAATCTACAACCCAATAACCGTTTTCATCTTCACAATAGCAGTTATCGCCTTCTTTATCTTCTTCGCTCTCGCAATCACAATAATATAATGTGTCAATTCTTGAAAACTTTTGTGAAATTTCGTTCAAATTAGTTGTTCTATAAAGACCTATAAAACTTGAATAACCAGGGTCTAGATTTAAGATACCGAAAACATTTAATACATGATCGTAGTCTGATTCTACTTCTTCCCATTGTCTATTAATTCCAATACAACTTATCATAAGAAGTAAAAAAACCATTAAGCTCGATTTATATATTCGCTTAAAAGTCAAACTTAATTCCAAATGTGATTATTAAAGGAAACATTGGAATAGCTCTGCGTTCCACTCCCGTACGATTACCAGTCAAAGGGTCAATTTTAGTTCTGTATGCATAACTAAGAATATTTAAATGTCTAGTTACATTCATAATTTGCCAATATGTATCATAGTTCACCCCAAATAAATTACCTTTTTTGCGAGTCATCCCAATATCTATTCTAAAATAATCATTATACCTTTCAGTGTTTTTATCACCAATAATATAACTATCAACAGGATACCAATATGTATCACTATCAAGGCTTTGCTGCCAATCATAAACTCTACCCATTATTTTTGTATATGGATTCCCACTTGACATTGTTAACCCAAAGTTAGTTTGTATTTCAGAAGTTAAATCGTAGTTAGCAACGATATTAATGGTATGCGTTCTATCAAAATTAGGATGATGCCATCCGCTGGGTTCATTAAAATAGTTAGCTTCTGCGTATGTATATCCAAACCATCCATTTATTTTCCCCGAAGATTTTTTAAGTAGAAATTCAACCCCCCAACTATTTCCTTTTGTATCCCAAAATTCATTTATCGTAGAATCTGAAGAACCTTCTTCAATAGTATTCGGATTATCTTGCTTAACCGTTAAAAGATTGTCAAATGATTTATTGTATAGCTCTAAACGATAAAATATATTTTTTGGAGACATGTATTCAATGCCGCTTATAAAATGTTGCGATACACTAGCATCTTTGTCTGCAGGAATTCCCATCCATAATTCAACAAGTCTAAGGTTTTCATCTTGGTTATTAGCAGTGGTTAGAAATTGATGATAGATACCCCAATTTAATTTCAATGCTAAGTCTGAATTATAATGATACTTAATCCCTATTCTTGGGTCAATATAAATTTTATTGTGGAGATTATAATCTGTTGCTCTAAACCCTAATTGAAGTTTTAATTTGTCAGAATAACTAATCTTATCCTGCACATATAGTGATGTTTCGCGCGTTTTATTTTTTAAATCTAAGGGAGAAAAATTAAAAATCGTATCCTGCGTTTCAATAGATATATCTATTCCTAGGTCATAGCTAACATCTTTGAACTGGAAACCTCCAGTAATCTCATGACGATCATCAGCCTTCCAAGTGATTTCTGTTTCAATAGTATTATCATTTATTTTATCAAAAACATTATAATCAATATTTTGAAATACAGCAATTGCAGAATCTGAATAAGTATATGTATTCTTTTGATCGAAGCCTGAGTTAAAATTAAATCTATAGTAGCTATTAGAAATGAAGGTCTTGGATATAAGTTCTGGAGACATAATCCATCTCCATGTTAAACCGTTAGTTTTGTTTCCCCATGGCCAATCTATACCAAATTGAAAATCCTGTTTAACATTAACATTTGAATCACTATAGTTGTCAGTTTCATCAAAGTCATAATATAATACATCATCGCCATAAAAACGTGAATAGGTCAGGCGATGATTTGCATTGATGTCTAAATTCGCTTTTAATTGATAATCATAAAAGTAATAAGGAAATTCAAAATAATTATTCGAGCCATCCTCATTTTTACTAATTGGAATTTTTAATGCTTTAATTATTCTATCAAAATATGTCCTACGCCCAGATATCATCCAAGAACCTTTCATACCTTTATACTTCGGGATTGGTCCCTCCAATAATAGTTTACTGGAGATCAAAGATATATTAGCAGCGCCTTTGATTTCATTTACATTGCCCTCTCTATTAATAATATTTAAAATTGCACCCATTCTCCCTCCATAGCGAGCAGGAAAACCGCCAGCATGAAAATCTGCTTCTTTAATTGCATCTGTATTAAAAGTAGAAAAAATACCTCCTAGGTGATATGGGTTGTAAATCGCTATTCCATCTAACATAATTAAATTTTGATCAGGAGTGCTACCTCTTACATATAACGCACTGGAAAAGTCACTTGACGCTTGTACTCCTGGCAACATCTGTAGAGTTCTAAAAACATCAGGTTCTATAAACGCGGGGGCTGAATTTATTTCTCTTAGATCTAATGATATTTGACTACTTTCAATAGCTCTTTCAAATTTTTGCCTTTCAGCAGTAACAATTACCTCTGAAGCCTTTATTGCCTCTTCTTTCAATCGAATATCTAATCTGATAGAACTTGAATCATTCATTTCAATATTTTTTTTAAAAACACTATAACCAATCATTGAAACATTTATTACATATTCTCCGGGGGGAATATCTGATAATACAAAATACCCATCTCGGCTAGTAGCAACTCCTAAAGTGGTATTGCTTAGAAAAACATTAGCGTAAGAAATTGGTTCACCAGTAGAAGCTTCTCTAACAAAGCCATTGATAGATTGAGAAAATAAATTGTTATATGCAGATGTAATGATAATTAGTCCATAGAAAATCACCCACCTACTAGAACCGTTTTTTAATAAATAAGTCATCATATTTTATAAACTAATATTCGATATGTCTTTAACTTGTTAAACATTTCTCCAGTCATGTTTCCCGAGAAATAAATTCGATTCATCTTTCTTATCTTTTTATCAAAATACCAATTTAAGATTTTCATCCCCCTCGGGTAGTGACTGCTTAAATATTTTGAAGAAAGTTCACGAATTGGATCTGCCACTTCCTCAACTATTTTATTAATTAAATCAAAAGTTTTAGCTGTTTCTTTTGTTATATCAATATCAAGCGAATTAAAAAAGGAATGGTTGCTTAAATGTTCTAGAAAAACTTTCCAATCATGCCCTCCGCCTAGTGGCTTTGTGCCAGTGCCAGGCTGTCGGAAAAAATCACAAATTAACAGATGACCATTTTTATTTGCTAACCCGGGGATTTTGTTAAGCGTTTTTTCAATGTTAACATATTGAAAACTTTCACTAAAAAGAACTAGATCAAATGATTTTTTAAGTTCTAAATTTTCAAAAGTGCTTCTATGCACCTTGACATTTGATTTAAGTTTTTTTTCAATAGCATTTGAAAGGTAATCACTAGGAGAAACACACTCTACCTCATACCCCTTTTCAACTAATTTTTTCGCAAGCCCCCCTGAGCCACTTCCAACATCGAGAATGGTTTGAACGCCATCTGGAATTGAATCTATTATTTTTGCAGAGTGGTAATCTTGAGATTTTTTAAGATTATCTATAGATATTTCTAAATCATCAGGCCAAAAACCAAAATGTAAATGTTCAGTCTTAAAAAAGAACTCGCTTAAAACTAGCCCGATCTCTAGACCTACTTCTTTTGAAGATATTTTTTTTTCTATGCCCATATAATTAGTTGATAGTGTTGAATTTGATCCAGCCGGTGTTATTATGTTTGAAATGACTTTCTTTAAAATTCAATATTTCTACTAATATTTCAAGACTCTCCACTAACCTTGGCCCGGGTCTATTAAAATACTGATTTCCATCTGTGATAAAAACCTTATCATTTTTTACTGCTCTGATTTTTTGCCAATCTTTGTTCTTAGACAGCGTCTTTATTTCAATAATAGATTTTTGGATGTCATATCCACAAGGCATGATAATAATAACCTCTTTTAATGAATGGCATGAGTGTACGCAAATTGAACCGGCAAAACCAAAAAATATGAATTTGTATGATTATGAAGATTATAGTCCTTTAAAAAATGATTATTTCCTTTTAAGAACAAAAGAATGGTCAAGTATGTTTAATAAGTGATTATAATAATTTAAAGAACCTTTCTTTTTTTACTAAATTAAAAACATAACATATCCATATAATTAACAAATAAAGAAATAATATATGAACAATAAAAATTCAAAAGTTGGGGTTCTAATCCCAGGCATGGGAGCAGTTGCCAGCACATTTATCTGTGGCGTTTTAGCTTGTAATAAAGGATTATCAAAACCAATAGGAAGTATGACCCAGATGGGTTCTATTCGTCTAGGGAAGAAATCTGAAGATCGTTCTCCAATTATTAAAGATTTTATACCTGTTGCTGATATGAATAATCTAGTTTTTGGTGGTTGGGACATCAATAACGAGAACGTGTATGATATTAGCATCCGCTCTAGAGTATTAGAAAAAACTCTTTTAGATCAATTAAAACCAGAACTTGAGACCATTAATATCTTTAAAGGTGTTTTTGACAAAGAGTATGTTCGCCGTCTAAGCGGGAATTGGGTAAAAACAGGGATTTCCAAAATGGATTTAGCAGAGCAAGTAATTGCTGATATAAAATTATTTAATGAGAAAAATGATATTACATCAAACGTAATGATTTGGTGTGGAAGTACAGAAATCTATTTTAAAGCATCTGATGTTCACTCATCTGTTGAAAAGTTTGAAGAAGGACTCCGGAGTGATAGCCCTGCTATTTCTCCAAGTATGATATATGCTTACGCAGCTATTAAACTGGGAATTCCTTACGCAAATGGTGCTCCAAATTTATCTGCAGATATCCCAGCATTGGTCGAATTAGCTGAAGCTACAAAAACTCCAATTGCTGGAAAAGACTTCAAAACAGGGCAAACTCTGATGAAAACCATATTAGCGCCAGGCTTAAAAGCTAGGCAACTTGGAATAAGTGGCTGGTTTTCAACTAATATTCTTGGTAACCGGGATGGTGAAGTCTTAGATGACCCTGACGCTTTCAAAACAAAAGAAGAAAGCAAGCTTGGTGTTCTAGACACAATTTTAGAGCCAGAGAAAAATCCAGATCTCTATAGTGACCTTTATCACAAAGTGAGGATTAATTATTATCCTCCAAGGGGAGATGATAAAGAAGGTTGGGATAATATTGATATATTTGGTTGGCTTGGATACCCTATGCAAATCAAAGTTGATTTTCTATGTCGAGATAGTATCTTAGCTGCTCCAATCGTTTTAGATCTAGTTTTATTTCTTGATTTAGCTAAAAAATCTAACATGTTTGGAGTACAAGAATGGCTATCCTTTTACTTCAAGAGTCCAATGACTAGGCCTAATGTTGGCCCTGAGCATGATATATTTATTCAGCTCGCAAAGCTGAAAAATACTCTCCGCCATATTATGGGCGAAGAATTAATTACACATTTAGACCAAGATTAGTAAAAAAAGTATTAATTGAAATTAGTAATTATAGCTGCCGGGTTAGGCTCAAGACTATCTTCTGTATCAGACGATACTCCTAAACTGTTGATACCCGTTTTAGGAGAGCCTCTTATTGATCGACTACTCTTAAATTGTATTGAAGCAAATATTGAAAATATTGTGGTGGTCACAGGTTTTAATAATCACATCATTGAAGACCATTTAAAAACTATTAAAATCCCAATTAAAATCGAAATAGCATATAACCCTGATTGGAAACTTGCAAACGGCGTAAGCGTCTTGTCTGCTAAAAAACACATACCCAGTGGGGAAGATTTTATGATATCCATGAGTGACCATTATTATAAAAGTGATATTTTAAAAATCATAAAAAACAAATCAGATAAGAATGCCATTGCAAGTGTAGGCGCTGATTATAAAATAGATGAAATCCACGATATCGATGATGGTATGAAACTACAGATTGATGAAAAATCAAACTTGATTCATGCTATGTCAAAAACCTTGTCAAAGTACAATGCAATTGATTGCGGTATTTTTAAGTGTAAATATGAATTCTTTGACTACTTAATAAAAGCTCAAGAAAAAAATGAGTGTTCATTATCGGATGCCTGCAATCTACTAATGGATAAAAATTTAATGGGTAGCGTTGATATAAAAAATTACCCTTGGATAGATATTGATACTCCAGAGGCACTTGACTTTATTAATCAAAACCCAGAAAATTTTATTTAATATCAATTGAATAAAATTTTGCCAGATATGAATAATATATATTTCTTTGCCAATCAAGTTTATCAATATAGTCATGCAAAACCAATTTATGATAAAACTGGAGGCACATTCATTGTAAATAAATTAAATAGGGCCCTGAGATTTAAATATTACCTCCGCAATACAGAAATAAATGGAATATTCGGAGCACCCAAAGTATTAAAAAAACCTAAAAATCAAGTTTATGATCTAGAAGGAGTGATAATATCAGGGTCAAACTCAGAAATTAAACATGATAAAAATAAGTCTATTTCTATATTTATTGGTCATGGCGCTGGAGATAAGAAATTTGGTGGCTCTGGAAACACCTTAGAAACATATGATTATCATTTTGTATCTGGACCGAAACACATACACAAACAAAAAGATATGGATATTCATATCCCAGAAAAAAAATTGATTAAAATTGGTTACCCAAAATTTGATGATTATGTTAATGGTAATATTGATAAAGAAGAATATTATGACTTCTTAGGCATAAAGGATACTGAAAGACAAAATATATTATATGCTCCAACATGGAAGTGGGGAAATGGCACGTTAGATATATATGGAAAGAGATTCATCAAAGAACTAGATAAAGATTATAATCTTATTATAAGACCTCATTTCCACGATAGGGGGAAAATTAAATTATTAAAACTTTGGGCAAAATATTATGGATATAAAAATGTCTATTTTTCTAATCCATCAAAAATAATAAAAAACAGCACGATGAACGATTTTGCTATATCAGATTTGATGGTGAGTGATACTTCCTCAATTATTTATGAATATCTAGTAACTAAAAAACCAATCATTATTGCAAATAATAACTATGACCAACTTCATAATATGCCAGATGAATTAAGTGTTCTATCTATAGCAAAAAATTATGATGGTGAAAAATCTAATATTTGCGATATGGTAAAAGAAGATTTACATAATCCTACCCTTTCAAATCTATATAGTGAAATGCTTAATAATTGCTTTTATTTTAATGATGGGAAAAGCACACAAAGAGCAGTTGATTTCATCCGGAAAATTCAATAAAATAAATAAAAAACCATTTAATCGTTAATGGGTGGGGTAAAAATATTTTTCCCTTCAAATCTTTTTGTTTCATTTATATAACTATAATATTTACGACATTCACAAGAAAGGTATTCAATATCGATAGGTAGAAATTCTCGTTTTGCTTTAGGCCAATATTTTGTTTGAAGTTTAATCATCTCTGCACATGTCGTTTGATGATTCTCCGTGCCAAGAAATTTTTGCAGTCTATCTAAAAATGCGACTGCTCCAATGCCTGTTGGAACAGGGCTAGTTGGTTTAATAACATCTGGTCTAAACCAGGCCAGGTCAATAATTGCCATGAATATTGGAAAATCATTTTTCATTTTAAACTCACTATTTACAGCTTCAGTTGCTAGAATTACATCACCATTAGATTTACTTATTATTTCACTCAAAGAATCCTTAATATCATAAAATAAGATAGTTGCAGCTTCTAACCTGAAATACTCTTTGTCTCTCCAGATTATAGATTCAACTGGATAAGCGGTTTGATTACACCACGGTTTGAAAGCTAGTAGCCTTTCTTTTATTAGCGTTTTATCAAGCAAAATAGCATTAGAAATATTATCCAGGACTTCTCCTTTATTGCACCACCTTGCAAAAAACAAAGCTTGGACTAAATCTGATAAATTGTTCTTAAGGCCTTCAGAAAATTTTATTATAGACTTACTAACTCGGTCATCTTCCCTAAATACATTTAAAAATCTACCTTTTTGAAATATTTGATCTTCAGACCAGGGAAATGGTTCCCCTTTCTCTCTTTTTATTCTAATTTTTTCACGTTCTATACAAAATTTAAAAAATGCTGAAACAGGATCTTTCAAAACAAGTCCATCTAATGCATTTGCATATGGATTATAATTTTCACTCTTCATCTTTTACAAATCCTTTCCAATTTTTCATATAATCAATAAACGCATTACTTAACCCGGCTTTAATTAGCTGTTTTGGTGTGAACGGCATCTTTGGAGGATTATAGTTATCATCTTTAAGGTTTAAACTCCACTCGGGGTAAGGAATTGCTGCCCTACCCACACCAATCAAGTCAGCGCCTTGCGTCATAACATCAGTTGCATCTTTTGATGACCAAATTCCTCCTGTACTTATTATAGTAGGCAAGTTCGGGATAGTATGAGTAAACCATTCTGTTAATGTTCTTTTGTCTCTTGAATATTCATCTGAAATTTTAAAACAATCCCAGCAAGATAAATGTATAAAATCAATTCCTATTTTTGTCAATATTTTTGCAAGCTCTAAACTATCATCTAAAAATATCCCCATATCTTTTATTTCTGGAGAAATCCTAACTCCAACAATAAAAGATTCTGGAACAGATTTTTTAATTTCATTTATAATTTTAATTAAAAATTTTGACCTATTATGGATGTCTCCTCCCCAAATATCTCTTCGGTGATTAGTTTTTTTACCAAGAAACTGAGATATCAAATACCCATGAGCTCCATGAAGCTCGATTCCGTCAAAGCCTGCTTCCACACACCTAATTGCAGCAGATTTAAAATCAAATATAATGTCTTCTATATCTTTTTGATTAGCAGCTTTTGTAGAACCTGTTAAGGATTCCTTACAAGGAATTTTACTAGCTGAAATTGGAATATTACCTGTTAATTTTTCTGGCGCTCTCATTCCCCCATGAAATAGTTGAGCGAAAACCAAACAATCATGTTCATGAATACTATCTGTTAAAACTTTTAACCTATCAATAAAAGAATCTTCATAAACTCCAAATTCACCTTCCCATCCTTGACCGTTCTTAGAAACATGCGTAGCCGCAGTAGTTATAATTCCAAACCCGTCTTTTGCTCGTCTTGTAAGCCAATTAATTTCTTCATCTGACAATGTACCATCACGGTGACTTTGTTTGTTTGTCATAGCAGCTAAAACAGATCTATTTCTAATTTTCTTTTTTGTTCTAGGGAAAACGTAAGATTCATAAGGTTTAGACTTAATATTCATAGGCTTAACTAACGCATCCCTGAATTTTTAAGAATATCATAAACTACCCTTGGCTTGTTAGTAATAATACCATTAGCCCCAATTAAAATTGCTTGCTTGATATCTGTTGTATCATCTAAGGTATAATAATGAACCTCTAATTGCTTTTCTTGTTTGTCTTTTAGCCATGAAGCATGATTCATATTATACTTTTCTACAGTCTTAGAATAGAATGGTAATTGAAAAGCATCAAATTTAAATTCATATAAAGGTAACCAACTCCAATACATCATACCTATTATATCGCTCCTCGAAGCTGCTGTTACTATTTGATATGAAGTCATCTTTCTAAATTTTTTGATTACGCTATAATGTGATGATACAATAAGAATGTTATCACTCATTTTATATTCATTTATTAAATCAATGATACTTACTAGACCGCTCAAGTTTGAATCTTTGATTTCAATATTAATTCTTTCATCTGAAAAAGTTTGAAAAATTTTTTCTAATGATGGAATTTTATATTTCTTAGCGATGAGGCGTGTCCGTTCAGTATTATTTTTATAAAAACCGTATCCGGCATCTAAAGAATTGATCTCCAACAAAGTCAATTCACCAACATTTTTATTAATTCCCGTAATTTTTAATAAGTTTTCATCATGTACTACTACCCATTCTTCATCTTTAGTTAGCCAAATATCTAGTTCAATTATATCTGCACCTTGGTTTAGTGCTAACTCAAAAGCTTGAACTGTGTTTGGAGGTAATTCCAGCGATGACCCCTGGTGAGCAATTATTTGTGGACAGGGACAATCAAAATAAGGTTTTCTATTTTGTGAAAATAAACCACTCGATACTAGAAAGAGGATTAAAAAAACTAGACAATAATAATTAAAGTTTTTATTTAACAACTAATAATCTTTTTTGATCAATAATCAATTGGATCAAACATTGTACCAATTTCTGTAGTCCCATTCGCCCTATACCTTTGTCCAGTTTCAAGATCTTCAATAATCCATTTTTTTGGACATTTAGTTTTAATTATTAGCTGAACAGAAGAATTTAATTCCTCAGCTTCATCACCATTTTTCAATTTTCTAATATTTGACATTTGCTTCTCCATTTTTTAATACTAATTATAATTTTCCTTAATCTATATATAATCCTTTAGCAGTACTTACCATCCAATCATCTAGATCTTCGGGCTCACCTGAACTTTGAGAATTGCTATCTCGTTCACAACTATAGATAAAAATGATTATGATAACTATTAACTACTTTTTCATTAATAATTTACGCAGCTTAAATAACCTCAAACTAAGATAGACCGAATGTATTTTTTATCCCTGATATAACATACTCAATTGCTAGAGCACCTAAAAGCAATCCAAATACTCTTTGAATTACACTTAATAAAGACATGCTTATAGTTTCAGCAAGTTTAGATGATAGCCACATACATATTCCTGCTAAAAACACAGAAAGCATTACTGGAAAAAAATTAATCATTTTACTCACTACATCAGGTCCAGATTTTTCTGCAATAAGCATTGTTATTGTAATCGAACCCGGTCCTGCAATGAGAGGGATTGCTAAAGGAAAGGTTGCCAATGAAGTAATCGATACCTCATCTATAGCCGCATCTGCTAAGTTTTGCCGTCTTTCATCTCTCTTTTCAAAAACCATTTCAAATGCAATAAAAATAAGGAAGAGGCCACCAATAATTTTAAAAGAATTTATATTAATACCCATAACACTTAGTAAAGAATGTCCTAAAATTGAGAAAAAGAATAAGATTATGAAGGAGATGACAGTAGCTCTCAAATAGATACTTTTAATTTGGTTTGTTTTTAGGCCATGAGTTATGCCAGCAAAAATAGGAATGAGAGCGAAAGGATCTATTGCCACAAAAATCAATATAAAATTATTTATAAACGTGCTTGTAAATGTCTCGACCATATAAAAATTTACATAATTATAAGTCGCTCAGAGAAGGTTTGAATTATAAGATATTCGACTTAAATATATTAGGCTTCTGAAAGTATCTATCCATAAAAAAAAAACTTATAATTAGAAAAAAAGTCAAAATAATGGAACCTTCATAACCAAAGTTTCCGCCAGTTAATAACTCATGTCCAATTAATCTCTGCTCAAATAAGCTGTTAATTTTATTTCCACTAACTTCAAAACCAAATATGGGGCCTTGTAAATAATTCCAAGTTATATGAGCACCTATAGGAAACCATAAATTATTTTTATGAATTGTATAAATTCCTAAAAATATACCAGCAAGAAACAGATTTAATAAGGGTAAAACTCCGATACTAGGGTTTCCAAGGTGCATGGTCATAAAAACTAAAGAAGAGATAACTAATGCAATGTACTTATTAAAAGATTTACTCAAATTGTGTAAAATATATCCTCTAATTGCTATTTCTTCATTAAGTGAAACAATAATAAACAGAAAGAAATAAAATATCTGATCATAGAATGAAAAATAGGTAAGGTCTATAGAAGTAAGGCCAAACAAAGCTAAAATTACAAAACCGGCACATATTAAAACTGTACCCGCAAAAAGCCCTCCATAAAAATCATTTTTATAATTAATAAAATTCAGACCAATAGAAGAAAAGTTCTCTCTGCTAATAAATTTTTGAAATAGTCCTACTGTAAAAAGAGTTCCAAATAATTGACATATCATCATTAATAAAATCATTTTGTTTTCCATTAATAAATCTGGATCAGATATATATTCTTCAAAGCCATATTCACTAAACGAAGAAACAATAACAATACCTAATAAATCAAATAATGCTATAATAACGAAAAAAGATAAAAAAAAGAGAAAGGCTCTTAACCAGCCGGTTTTTATAAGAGGGGAATTGAGTTCCATTGTTTATTTTACAAGGAGAGAGCGATCTTTTCCTAGTATCTTATTACATAGTTTTTGATGTATTTTGAATAACGAAGAAAAAAAATTTACAGCTCTAATGATTCTTGCTATGATAACATGGGGTTATTCATGGACGGGAGCAAAGATACTTGGGCCTTTCGGAGACGTTTCTAGCAAAATATTCATACGGTTTTTGTTCGCGTCTATTGTTCTAATTCCAATTTTGTTTAAATACCGTATACCATTTAAAATCAATAAAAAAGGATTTCAATTTATCGTCTGGAATTCTATTTCTTTATGCTCTTATAATTATTTCTATTTTAAATCAACGCACGTGGGGTTAGCTGGCGTTGGAGGTGTACTTGTAACAACATTAAATCCGATATTAACTTCCATTTTTGTATTTTCTTTTTTAAATAGATCCCTAAAAACAAAAGAACTATCTGGATTACTATTGGGGTTAGCTGGTGGTGCTATTATTATGAGGTTATGGGAAATGGATCTTGAACTTATGATTCAATCAGGAAACCTACTTTATATACTAGCATCTTTATCATGGGTTTCAGTCACTATTACTTCCCAAAAATCAAAACCATATATTCATTTTCTTACTTATAGTTTTTGGAGTTTTTTAATTGCTGCATTTTTTTCAATACTGTTTTGTGATATAAGAGCCATACTTTATACAATAAATTATGATTGGGTTTATTGGATAAATATATTGCTCCTTTCTGTCGTGGTTATGTCTTTTGCTAATACAATGTATTTTTTTGCATCTTCAAAAATTGGAGCTGTTAAAGCCAGCTCATTTATATTTGTAGTGCCACTAACAGCAATTATTTTCTCAGTCATTATTTTAAAGGAAGAAGTATTATATACAACTATTACAGGTGGAAGTCTATCCGTAGTTGCGGTGTATTTAATTAATAGAAAATAAATATAGATTGGTTTTTATGTTTATGATAAAACATTCTTAATTTCTAGACTAATCAAGATATAAAAAGGTTGTAAAATGGAACTAAAAGAACAAATAGTTGATGATATAAATAATAATTCTATAATTTTATATATGAAGGGTACGAAAGAGATGCCAATGTGTGGTTTCTCAAACTCTGTGGTTAACATATTAAATCATTATGGTATTTCTTACAAAGATATTAACGTTTTGGACGATCCAAACATTCGTATACATTTGAGCGAGCATTCCGGCTGGCCAACGATACCACAATTGTTTGTAAAAGGAGAATTAGTAGGTGGAGCAGACATAGCAAATGAATTGCACCAGAATGGTCAACTCCTTGATATACTCGACAAAGCAAATAGTTAGACTTAACTATTAAAAGTTGTTGGCCTCGCTTAGATGTTTAAATAAATTTGACATCTATCTGAAAGACATTCTAAACAATTTGGCCCGTTCGTCTAGTGGTTAGGACTCCAGGTTTTCATCCTGGCAACAGGAGTTCGATTCTCCTACGGGCTACTCTCTTCTTAACGTAACAATCAAATTAACTATTAGGCTCTATTATTTTAACAAGATAAGATGACGAGGAGGAACTATAAAATACACCAAGACCTCCTTCAAAATTTGATTCTGGAAGTAAGTAGATATTTTGCCCTACAGGGTCTCCTTTAAAATAATTAAAATATGAATCACTAGTAGATTTGTAAGTCATCATATAGTAACCATAATAATCAAAATACAACCACATTATTGGCGATGGGGCTCTGTCAGCATTCCATAACCAAGGATTATTTCTGTAAGGACTGTTCCCACGCCATGTACCATCTGTCGCGCCTCTTTTTAAAGGATTTTTCCAAATATTAGCTAGCCTATTATATTCTAAACTATCATTATCAAAAAGACCTTTTTCATCACTATAGATTAAATTAATGTAACAACTGTCTCTCACCCCATTGCTATTTCTATCAGAGAATTCTTCACCGTCGTCAAAGATACCGTTATTGTTATCATCATTAAACGGCTCAAGATTTATTGCATCAGTCTCTAGAGCATTTGATATGATTTGTATTGTATTGTAATCATCTTGATTAAAATCAACTGCAAACATGGGAATACTTGCAAAACTTTTGGTATAACAATCTCCAATCTTAAATTCAACTGAGTCTACATTGATATTATTACTTTCAATATATCCTACTGGGTCTAAGTAAAGAGAAAGCATTTGATCAAATGTCAAATTATCTAAATTGTTTACATCAATAGTGCTCACCGGTTGATTGCTACCATCCGGACAATTATAGTCGGGCATATTTGCTGGAGTGATGACTATTTCTTCAGGTACATTAGTTTGCGCAATTACAGAATCTTGGCCGCTACTCACAACTAAACGATAAGAAGTTCCAGATTTAATAATATAATCAAGCCAGTATGTAGAAATTGAATCAACGTTTTGCATTGTAATATCTACAGGATAGTATCTCCCATTACCTAGTGAATAAAAGTTTAACTCCGTACTATCCGACATATTAAACATTTTTACATTTGCATCATCAATATACAGACTTGCTGCATCTACTGACTCTTCAACCCCTGCTGTTCTAGACACAAATACTGTGTCGAATACAGGGAACCCAGCATTTATTGATGCAAATACTACAAGCTGCTCTTCATATTCAATATTATTATCATCAAAAGAGCATGACTGAATAAAGATTGAAAGGAAAAGGATTTCAATTATTAATTTGATTTTATTTTTCATTTAAAACTCCCAACTAAAGCCAATTGTAGGAATGATTGGAAATAAGCTAATATCATTGACTTGGAGTCTGCCTTCGTCTTCCTCATCAACATTAACTTCGCCAACATCTGGCTGGCCATTCCCGTTGGTATCATGTTTTTCTTTATCCCAATCTCTATCGTCATCGATACCATTATATATACTCCCTATATTGTATGATTTTCTAAAAGTATTTTTTCTATTAAAAAGGTTAATTATCTGAACATATACATCCATTTTTGAACCAAAGAATTTGGTGTGATATACAAGACCTAGATCTAACCTACTATATGGAGAGTACCTAGCTGAATTTCTAGTACCTGGAATTGTTCTATAAACCTCATCTGGACTCTCAGGCAATATCTGATTATAATACCCAATAATAGGCGTGTAAGCCTGGCCAGACTGCAACGACATTTTCCAATTCATATCCCACTTCTTGCTTATCTGATAGTTACCCAGAGCACTAAACGAATGAGTTCTATCCCAACTATTGAAATATTCTTCATTTTTATCATAAAAAATGCTATTCATCGATTTTCTCGAAACAGAATAAGTGTAAGCGAGCCAACCACTAAGTCGGCCACTCATTTTTTGCGCAAACAATTCTAATCCGTAAGCATAACCATTAGATGGTGTTACAATATCTGAAAGTGCCGTATCAGAAATAGCTTCATCTGTTGTCGACCTCGACTCTTCAAAAGTAAAGAGGTTTTGAATATCTTTATAGTAACCCTCTACCTGGAATTTGTATATATCATTTATATATTCCTCATAACCTAAAACGATTTGAGAAGACTTAGCAGGGGCCACTGTATTATCAACAGCTATCCATTGATCTAAAATAGTTGGATTGTAATCATCTTGAAAAGTGGCAATGAATTGATGATAATTACCAACAGAGAAATTGATATACCTATCATCTGTTAATAAATACTTCATACCAAAACGCAAATCAGGAAAGATAGAATCGCTGTATACATTATATAAATTAATTCTCACTCCTGGCTCTAGAATGATTTTATCAGATGGAGAATATTTTAATTTTGCATAACTAGCATACTCTTTTGGTTTTGTTTTAATTTTAAACTGCAGAGAATCATTAAAAGAATTTGTGTATAAAAAGCCTAGATTCTTTATTTGCGTTCCAAACTTCACAGTACTAGAAGAGGATTTAAACCAAGAAAAATTTGCTGCTAACGTTGCATCGTTTATCTCGTTATCACTATTTAGTCCATTGGAACCCCCTAAACCAAATTCTGTAAAGAACAGACTATTTGCTAGTAAAAAGTTTCCAATAAGCTTTTCAGAAAAAACTCGTCTATATTGAGTGCTTAAGGTTCTGTTACCCCAACGACCAGCAAGACCAAATGTGTCAAAAATTAGATCATCAACCCCATTGTAAAAGCTAAATGATATTCTATCTTTAGGTGTTAAATCAGAATATATGTGGCTCTGAACATCATAAAAATAGTAAGGAGGAATAGTCGGAACATTTTGAAATATTTTATCGAAGTATGTTCTTCTACCAGAAAAAACCCATGCACCTTTATAAAATGGACCTTCTAATGTCGCTTGAGCCGATAGTAGGGACAAATTCGCTTTGCCTTCAATCTTTTTTTTATTTCCCTCTCTACTAATAATATTCAATACTGCAGATAAACGACCACCGTACTCCGCATTGTAAGCACCTTTGATTAATTCTGCTTCTTTAACACCATCAACAATAAAGTTAGAAAAAATTCCGCCCAAGTGAGATGGATTGTAAACGGTTACACCATCGAGAAGGATAAGGTTTTGATCTGTGTTTCCTCCTCTAATGACTAGTCCAGTACTAAATTCCGAGGTAGTTAAAACTCCAGGCAATGCTTGGATTGTTCTAAATAAGTCAGGTTCCGCAAGAGCTGGTGCTGACCTGAGCATTCTAGGTGAAAGATTTACTGTACTTGACTGAATATTATTCTTTCTATTTATTTTTTCTGCAGTGACTTCAACCTCACTAATTGAAACGACTTCTTCGCTTAAGACCAAATCAAGTTTTAAAGCATCACCCGCAACTATATCAATCCTTTTAGATAGAATTTCATATCCAACGTAAGATACTAGAATATCGTGTTTTCCTGGTGCTATTTCTTGCAACACGTAATAGCCATTAATATCAGTTGCCATCCCAATCCCAAGTTCATTGATAAACACATTGGCTCCGATTAAAGCTTCGCCATTTGAGCTGTCAGTAACAAAACCATATACAGATCCATTGTTTTGGGCGTTTGTGATATTTAGCTGTAAAGCTATGATAATAGCTAATTTAGCTAGTAAGATCTTTGAGTATAGTTTCTGCATGTGTATTTATATTCACTTTCTTGTATATTTTTTCAACTTTACCGTTTTCATCAATAACAAAAGTCATTCTTTTTGGAGTAAATAAACCATCTGCTCCAAAACTTTTCGCAACAACTTTTTTTGCATCTGAAAGAAAACTAAAAGGTAGATTGTATCTTGCTTTAAACTTTCCTAATGCAATTGGACTGTTGTAACTAATTCCAAAAACTAAAATATTATTTTTTTCAAACTCTTCAAAAA
>Ga0115000_10000274_pt1 | contig 47335 bp, 34 predicted proteins | sample ArcticOcean_MG_C_6_FD_89690 | JGI IMG/M metagenome (GOLD analysis project Ga0115000, IMG submission 89690) | Marine microbial communities from western Arctic Ocean - ArcticOcean_MG_CB8_128 | ecosystem: Environmental > Aquatic > Marine > Oceanic | place: Arctic Ocean: Canada Basin | collected...
TGAATCATATGATCCCTAAGGTAACAGAGACAATGACCGCCGAAGAGGCGATATTTTACCTAGCAAGTATAGTAGCAACAGAACTCCAGACATCTATAGGAATGACAGTTGACGCAACTGCTGGAGACGCTTCCTTAGTCGGCCAATTGACTCCTGATAATGTGCAATCGATGACCGCCACCACCATGCAGTCTTCAACTCGTCCATGGACAAAAGTCTCTGAGATACCGATTGCTGATTATATGTTTTCGACGTTACGCATGCGCGGCGAAACTTCTCCGGGACTTTCATATGCCGGCGTCGACTTTTCCGATAAAGGTCTATCGAGCACGATAAGATTCTCTGAGACCTCAACTGCCTCGTACGTGACGTTTCTTCCATACGACATGTTAGATCCGGCTATTGATGGCGAGACAGAATATGAAAGCGTCGACCCGACCAAGCATACTTTTAAAACTGCGATTATGGACAAGCTCAGAGCTGACCCATCTCAGATAGCTCCAGACGGATCTCTTCACGCTCTAATTAGTAATACAGTTTCCACAATCGACTCTCAAAACAGAGGCACTGGAGAATATTTTACTCGACTCCGGTCTCATAGCGGCATAGGATCGACCAGACTTCTGATTACCCAGCTCTACGAGGACGTCGCTGCCATGATTGAGCAGTGTCAGCATGCGTCTCAGTCTTCCTACTCCAGTGCTTTACACCAACTAATAGGACTTTCCAAGTTTATAAAGTCTAATAGATCAGGAAATTCCCAGAATAAAGTGCTAAAGTCAATGTTTTTTAGAAGGCTGTGTCTTTACGATCTAACCCAAGGACTTACGCCCCAAGGTAGAGAGTACGCCGTCGACATCGGCCGCGGAGAACCCCATTCGAAAGACCCTACTAGTCTATACCATAGCGACGCTTTTATGTCCTGGGCTGCTTCGAAGCTGTGGTCAGGCCCAATAGAGACAGTAGGCACATTAACAGAGTCTTACTTAGGCTACTACGATCCTGACGTGGACTCTGAATTTGAGCAAACACAATTTTTTAGCATACTGGCCAGTCTATGTAATGACCAAGACGTCAAAGTGCCCGCAGGCATGGACGGAGGATTTCTCCAGGCCGCAAGGCTGACTCCTTCTGAAATCATGCTATTAACTCAGCCTGACGGCACAGACCCGCAATCATGGCCGTCCATTTATCCTGGCCAGAAGTTTGTCTTCACAGGTGACTCCGTCGTCCAGAATATGATGGGAACTCACTCCGACGGCTACATAGTAGGACAAATGCTTCACAATCGGGTTGAATCCATCTGTTCAATAGCGTCCTTCCAATTCGGGGGTCACAACGATGGCTCAGTCTCTGTGTTCCCAGAAGGAACGACCAGACACTCCGCCATGGACCGAAGCCAACTGATGGCTCTAATTTTTGAAATATATTTAATAATAATTGAAAGTACTCTTTCTGGTGACGTCGTTCTCGCCCCAGGCACAATAGAAGCTATGCTCGAGCACAGTACGGGCGTCGATCAAAGCCTTCAAGCCGGCTTAGGAAACTCTTCTGATTTAATCAAGACAATTTTTAAGCAACAGAGCGTTTATTCAAGGTTAATTCCCACACTTGTTCAAGACACCGGTGAAATAACTGGTTACAACGTCTCCGGTCCTCAGCCTACATGTAATTTAGAAGACATAACAAGCATCTTCAAAGCATTTAAACAGGTAAATTACAAAAACGTGCCATCAATTTGGCAAGAAGATGACCCACAATTTTTAAAAGATCTCGAATCTTTCGGCGGACTGATGGATCCATTTATGAGCATGCTCTCGGCAAATCAGGGAGTCTATGGCATCGATCCAAAAACAGGAACCTCAATAACTACGTCAAATGTTAGAAAAATGTTAATGACTGCTGCTGATGAGCACTCTGCCCCTGCCGCTGCTTTTTCTCCAGCAGCAGTTTTGCTTTCTTTCTGGACAATTACCTTAGCAATTACATGGTTGCTAGCGGACTTTGCTGTTGATGATGACGCAGACTCAGAGTTAATAAATGCCTACAATAAAGTTCCTGATAGGTTTAGAAGCTTCTTGAGTAACACTAGCGTAAGGCAAATTGGAAATGCTACCTATAGACTAAAATTACTAGAACAAGCGGAAAGTAACTATGGGTTTACACCCACTGATTTCAATTCTAATCTCGATGAAGCTGCTTTATCATACCTTGAAACCTTCAATGACGATGAGACTCAAGACATTATATTCATAGGAGTACCAATAAGCTTAATGAGAAATCACTTATTGAAATACACCAATGAATTCTCAGATAAAACGTTTAATTCAGCTGAGTCATTAAAATATACAATATCTGCTGATAGATCAAGTGAATTTAGTGAGTTTGTAACGTTTACACCAGACTTTGGTGGAATCGTATACGATAGCAAATACAGTATCAACAGAGAGATGATAGCTCTCGCAGCCGCCGCACCTGGTGCCTCCACCTTTGAAGATATGCTCCTCCTCGCGGAGTTTTTCGTTGCAGGCGCGGACCTTGTGACACTTAGTACTAAGAAAGGACAGCAGATTTTTGAAGAAGGCGGCGCCGACGAACTAAAACTGGCTCGAACAGTTCTAGAATCTGAGATATTAAAATACATTTTTGAAAGAACAACAAGGCTGACAGTTTCTGAGTGGTGCCTTTCCGACAACAATATAAACATGCAAGGCGTAACAGACCTGGCCAAATGGCACGGCCAGATAAAAACCAATAACGCTCCTTCTTTGAGCGAACCCGGAGGCGGCTTCAACAATACAACCTATAAAAGTCTCTATAAAAAAGACACAGACCTCGAGAATCGACTAGAACCAGCAGGACTAGCAAAGTTTGCAGCAACTGCCGGGTACCCGTTGACATTCGAGACGTCAAAAGAAAAACTTAGCAAAGTGCTAGAACCTCAGCTAGTAAGATCTGGCCAGGAGGCATACTATGCCGACCCACTGATAAGTAAAAAGTCGCTAGTTCTAAGTGAAATATTGTCTCATTCTCAACACGCAAGAGGAAATTCTATAGCGTCATCTGTCTTTACCCCGGGGATTTTTGATCTTGTGATAGGTGTGAGATTGGAAGGGATACACAATGACTGGATTACCGACACCGGTTCGATCCCTGAAGACACCTGGAAAGATGCAGCTGAAAGCTCTTCTGTAGGCCTCGCGTCAACTATAGATAATACAGTAAACGGTTTGATTCGAGTCGACAATTATCGATTAACAATAAGAACAGCACTGTCTGAAGGATAAAAATGGCTATTATCGCATCTAGATTTTTTACAAAGTGCTTGATACCCAGGCCGGCTCAATCATCCGCAAAGTTTGTATACAACTACTTTGTCCCGGATGAGGCTGAAAACGAGACAGGTTTTTCTAGTTATGATGACGGACAGTTTTCAAATACTAGCTATCAAATGGACGGTACTGCTTATCTACTAGATGATCAAGGAAACAAACTAATACTTGATAATTTCGGAAATCTGGTTGGAGAAGATGTCATTCAGCAGAGATCTCCCCGCTTTACAGAAGTAACCTGGACGCCCTCTGATGATACAGCAACTCAGCCGATCGGGGATATAGAAGATTTAAAAAAAGTCGATGACGACGGAATATTAATTCGACAAGAAGACATATCATCTGTTTTAGACACACAGATCAAGGTATTCGATCCTAGATTGAGGAAAAGACTGGATACGAAGCTTAAGCTGTTACACGATTTATCGGTTGATCCTACTGATCAGTATGATTCCTGGGAAGCGTATTACGACACAGGCGTACACTATACAGAAACAGGGATTGGCACCATGCAGATTATGGTAGACCTCTTAGTTGCTGGTACCAGCACTCACCGACCAACTAAAACAACGACGGAAACAAATAATAAAATTTCAAGTCTCATAGATCTCAATACGTCCACAGATATTAGAAATGTAAATGATTTAGGCGTTGACGTAGAAACCCCTGTTTTTGAAGATGCAGCTTCCCTCCTTCTCGATATAAAGTATGACAGAAGACTTCTAGAACATTCTGTTAGTAATGATATGTCTAGAACGTACTACGCTAGAAGACAAGTAAAGAATTACACAAAAGTTGTTGATGCTGTAAATCTACCAAACCTGCCAGCAGAGTCAGATCCGACGGGCACCAGTTTGTCAACCGGCGACGCAAGATTTGAGACAATAACAAGCCAATCTCCGTACTTAAAATCCTTGGCCAAAGAATCCCAGGCAACTTCTCCTATGACTCAATTTGATCTTGTTGGGTATATTGTAGAAAGATACGATGCAAAAAGAGATATTAATCTAAACGACCCTCAGAAAACTTTTTATGTAAACTCTGCTATAGCAACCAGCTTAATAGACACAGAATTAGCGTATGGATCCTCATACTATTACATGGTGAGATCTGTGTACATGAGAGATTTTACAGGCTTAGACGGAACCTCAGGCCAAATTTTACAACAGAGACAGTTTTTTGCGAGCTACCCTACAGACCCAATGTTTATAGAGACTGTCGAATCTACCCCGCCCACAGAGCCTGACGGCCTTTTTTATAAGTTTAACTACACAGATAAGAAAGGTCTTATACTTACATGGCAATATCCAGTCGGCCGTCAAAGAGATACGAAATATTTTCAAGTTTTTAGAAGAAAGACAATCGATGATCCTTTCACATGCATTGCTGAGTTAGACTTTAACAATGCAACAATAAAAATAGGCAGAATGGAAAAAGTCCACGAAAATCAAGTCCGCCTCTGCACCGGAACAACTACTTTTTACGAGGATATTGATTTTACAAGAAATTCTTCGTATATTTACACAATAGCTGCCATCGATGCGCATGGGCTATCATCTGGGTATAGTGCACAAACTTTGGTAACTTTTGACAGTGATACAAATAAGATAAAACTTAAGGCGGTATCAAGATCAGGAGCCCCAAAGCAGTATCCTAACTTTTTCGTAGACCCAGATTTAGACGAAAACACATACGTAAGAACACTCACCCAAGACGTAATGACTTCAAGCGGCAAGAGCAAAGTAAGACTATTTTTTGATTCTGATTGTGAAATTTATAAATCAACAACCTCAGATGGTGTTGAAGAAACTCATACACATACAGGATTAAGTGAAAATAATATTGTCTACAAATTGCACATGATTAATTTAGATAGACAGAAAGACGATTCAGTGGAAATAACATTTAAAGATTTTAGAAATACGTAAGATGATAAGCTTACTATTTACTGAACACTAGAGAACAATATACTTATTTAGCGAGGTACAGCATGGGATTTTTAGATCATTCTACAAACAATATTATAATAGACGCAGTATTGACCGACTATGGCCGCCGGCTTTTAGCAGAGAATCAAGGTGCTTTTAAGATAGCATTTTTCTCTCTTGGTGACGACGAGATAGACTATACTACCATAAAGAAGTTTGGAAGAACTGTTGGAAAAGAAAAAATTGCAAAAAATACGCCAATATTCGAAGCACAGACTGCGGCAACGCAGGCTTTAAAGCATCGTCTAATAACTTTACCAGACCCTTTAGTTTCAAAGATGCCGTCAATGAAATTCACAGTCTCTGAGGGAGGCACATCGTCGACCACAGTAACGAATCTTGTGACGATGACATCTGAACAATCGTTAGCCACAGTAAAGTTCGAACAAGAAATAGGAACATCTGGGACAGTTCCAGACGGCCTGTCTGATCAGACTTACACTATTTTGATCAATGATAGGTTCTTTTCACTCACTTCGGGTGTCAAGATAAATACACAACCCAACTCTAGAATTGCGGCCTATTCTCAAACAAAGACGTCAATTTCTTCTACGACAAATGCTTCAAATGTAGAAGTAAAACTTCAGAGGAAGACGCTAGACGACACAACATATACGCAGTTTGGTGATTACTCGAACAAGAATCAAATAACAACTGTAGTAAGCGTTATAGGTGATCAGTCAGGTCTAAGAAAAGACATAAAGGTCCAATTTACAAAACCATGATGAGTGACAAGATGAACAAGTCAGGAGATAAATAATGGCACTGCTAACAGGCGGAAGCTTTAAAAGAATAAACACAGAAGACATAAAGACAAGAAGAACAAACTTAAATCAGCTTGTCGATATAATTCAGGAAGATATATCTGGGTCTAGTACTAGACGGACTTACCAAGTTTTTGTCACCGGTGGCGTAGGCCCAGGTGTGACGAGTTCTTTGTATCAGACAGTTTATGATCAAGACTTCACATTACAGACAGCCAATCCACTGTTTGATATGACTGTTGGCTTGTACGAATCAGGCAGTACAGTTACGAATGCAAAAACAAATACTGACACTGCTGATAAGATGCTATTCAATTCTCAGTCACTCATGATGAGAGAGAAAGTCGATATCTACAGACAGCACGCTGCAACTCTGCTTGGAGATTCTACTGATTCTTTTTATGCGCCTTTTAATTCAACCGACGCCACTAACAGAATCGATGAAGCACTTTTTCTAAACTTCAAGAGGTTGTTCACGCGTGATGGTCTTAAAAGAGAGACATTTGCGACAAAGATTTTTAGAAGCGCCTCCGACTGCCAATCCGGCGGCAACGCCATCGGACGATCAAATATTTACGCCACGTCCGAAGACGGCTCTACAATTTTTAGTGATATTGGCTCTACAAGTACACAAACAATTTCTTTTGGTGGTGCAGTAGGTAATATTGTAAACGCATCTGTTACAAGTGAAGTAGTAGGCCTCATTTTCTATGACAGAGGCCAAGTTGTCTTGGACATTGACAGAGTTTTCTCAGGATCTCAAGCGCTTTCTGGAACAATTCCCGCGATGTCCATAGCTTCTACAACTCAGGGTGCGACCATTGCCCAAGGATTCACAGTAATGGGTTCAAATGCAGGTAATCCGGATGCGAAATTAGTTCCTGACTTTCTTGTGTCTTCTTCGATCGACAATATCGTGGACCACTTTTCCACAACAAGATTCTCTTCAGGAACATTAACAGCAGCAACATTTCAAAACCAGACAAACATCAATTCTACGTTGGTGTTCTGCAGAGCAACTGCGGACGAATTTAACTTCTCCAGTAATCCAACATTCACAGACTCATCCAACAAATTAGTCGTAATAGACTCCGGCCAAGAAGATACACAGCGAAGCTTTACATTCCCAACGACTGTAGGTCTTCACGATCAGTTCGGAAATCTTTTGGCAGTAGCCAAAATGTCTAGACCAATAGAAAAGAATGATGAGAAAGATGTGACATTTAGGATTCGTCTGGACTTCTAATGAGGAGCCTAGATAGTGGCAATTATAAAGCTCGGCCCTGAGAATTTTCAAAATTATGAGTTGGTCGCAAACCCAACGAAGACTTTTGAGTCAAGCTCCTCTGGAGTTACTGGCTCGATTGCCCTCTTTGCAGACGCGTCAACCAGCTTAAAAGATCTAGATCCTACATTTGGTGTAAGTGAAGAAGGCTATGACGACAACTACATAGACTCTGTTCGTATTGATATCCAAACTGCGTATGCCGATGGCACTTACGACGGCTACGGCGACGCGGCAATGCAGACATATCTTGACGCTGTTAATAACCACCCACAAGGCGACCGCCAAAACAAAAGACAGGAAGTTCTAAGATTTATACCGGGCGCCAAACCAGATAAGAATTTTCAAAGCAAGCAAGTAATAAAGAAGTGCCTTTTTCCATACTACATAAACGAATTAGAATCTTTAGACTGGGCCTACACAAACTATAACTGCTTAAATTTCTTCACAGCGTCCACAGTCCCGTCTGAGTCTGCGCTAATATACCCAGCCGGAACAGGATCAGTTGCAGATCAAGATCTGAATTATTATGCGCCCAGCTCGAGCTTTACTTTTGACTTTTTTATAAAACCGAAACTTGGCCCGCTTTTACCTTCTGAGGAGTACAAGGCAGGAACAATACTGCATATGTCATCATGTTATGCAATAAGTCTAGTCACAGGCTCTTCTCTAGGGCCTAACGGATTGGCCGACAAGTTCAGAATTCTACTACAGCTAAGTCAAAGTGCTGATATTAGGCCGTCCTTATGTAATATTGGAGCTTCTGAAGTTACTCATACCAACGGCCCTGACCAGGGATTCCTTTATGCAACGACAGATAATAGCTTATCAAAGGATGAGTGGCATCATATTACCTTACGCTGGCCTGGAACTTTAGTGAATGGAGGCTCCGGATCTATTGATATCGACGGGGTCAAAAACAAAGAGTTTGTAATAACATCTGGGACTGTTATGCAAGCAAGTCAATCCGGAGCGACAACTGATGACCCCAACGCTGTCTTTGTAGGAAACTTCTACGAAGGAACCAACTCAGGCGAACAGGCAATTTCAAGATTCTTTGCCTCCACTGTTGCAGCCAACCAGGGACTAACACCCTTTCCAGGATCAGGGGACGCAGACCCCATAAACATTACACTAGGGCACCCACTTCGAGCTGAAGTTCATGACATAAAGATATACAATTCTTACAAGACAGACAAAGAAGTGATAAGTCTTGGCAAAAAAGGCCCTACTTCACTCGATCCTGATCTATTGTTTTATGTACCTCCGTTTTTTGTTCAAGAAACACGACCCAGAAATATCCTGCAGACACCGTTTTTCGATACAACCGGGACGTCAGAAGATCCATTTAATGTCGCCCTGTCGTTTGGAGTAGGCGGCCTCGAAATAAATCTAGAAAACTTTAGCAGAGAGTTTGTTAGAGGAGAGTATCCAAGACTTCATAATTTGACGTCATCAATAATCAATGCCCAGGTACAAGAAGAAGGCCTTACCGCCAATGATATTTTGTATGCTACCGGGTCGTCACTAAAAAGACTTTACACGCTTCTACCATGTGATAACGGAAGGTTTCTACCTGGGTTTAACCTCCTATCAACAGGATCAGATCAGTCTAGTAAGTTTGTTGACAGCTTTGGTATAACAAGACTTGATTTAGTAAGCTTAGAAGATATGGTGTCTACGGCAAGTCTGCCCACAGGCCTAAGATCACTAGAATCTGTACCTTCTAGAACAGTAACCATCGGCGGAACAATGACCTTGCCGGAGGGGATCGCTGCCGATGATGCAAGTGTTCAATATGGGACAGGATCTTTTCTCTTCGATCTTCAGGGAGCATCACCAGAAGATCCCAGCGTCGCGCCTGGCAGTATATTAACGATCTTGCAAAGAACTGGAGACCCTAGTTCTAATGAAATAGTCATGTTTGATGTGTCAAACATGTTTTATGGTGATAGAATAAAGAGGGGATCTTTAGTCCTGGAAGATCTAAACCCAACTGGCTCGGCCGACGCATTTACGTTAACATTAAGAGATGACAAACATGGCCGAATCTATAGAGCTGATACTCCTCTGTCCGGAGCCGCAACATGGAACTCCGTCGGAAATATTATGTATGATGAAGGGCTCATATTAATTAAGTCACCTCACCTTCCATTCTTTGGAAAAGAAAGGTTCAAGATAAAGTTTGAAGGAGAAAGATCTGTATATGTTTTCGAAGTATCAATTCCCGTCAACGAAAATCTTCATAATTCGTCTTCGAACCCGTCCTATAGACAACTCCGTCCATCAGATTACTCTAACGAGAGCGCAACCGACTTTACTTACATTACCGGTATACAATTACACGATGACAATTTAAATATAGTAGGCCGCGCGCATCTCGCGCAACCGTTCGTCAAAAGAGAGTCAGATAGAGTGGTTATAAAGTTAAGGATGGACTTTTAGTGTTAGTTTTAGGTTTGGACATATCAACCTCCATCACAGCGTACTCTCTGATGGACACAGAAGCCCCTCAGAGTGATTGTTTAGTAAAGTCTGAAGGAATACACCTTTCACAACACAAGTCCATCTACGATAAAGCAGAGTGTTTCAAAGCAGTTCTTCTAGAATTACACAAAAAATACCAGATAGATGAAATCATCGTCGAAGAAGCTCTACAATCTTTCCGTCGAGGGTTTTCTTCCGCAAAGACACTTTCCACTTTGTCAAAGTTCAACGGAATTATCTGCTACTTATCAGAAGATATTTTTAAAATTCCAGTTGAACTAGTCAATGTGACCCATGCAAGATCCAGTCTAGGCATTAAAATAGACAGAAAATCAGACGTCAATCTAAAAGATCAAGTTTTTAATTGGGTGTCAAAGCGACCAGAGTTTGAATCTTTTTTGTGGCCTACAAAAACAATGAAGTCAGGCCCACGCAAAGGAAAAACAATAAATGACCCATGCTGCTATGATATTGCAGATGCCGCTGTCATGTCCCTGTACAGAATAGATAAGTTATAGACTTGAACATAGTAGTGCACATTCGTATTATTGAATGATGTCTTATAAAAGTTTAAAGAATATTCTGGATACCACCTTCGGTCAGGGTGACCTTGCAAGAGATGGCGTAAACTACCAGCTATCATGCCCTTTTTGCAAAGGAAAGAAAAAGCTTCATGTTAGGCTTGACGACTTTCGATATCATTGTTGGGTCTGCGATGCAAAAGGAAGAAATGTCTGGAAGCTAGTAAGCAAGATAAGACCTGATCTTGTGAGCATTTCTAATTTACCTAAGTCTTCTACCAATTTCATTCCAGAAGATCAAGTCAAAGAAGAAAAAGTTGTTTTACCTGAAAGGTTGGTCCCTGTTTTTAGAAAGTCAAGAGATCCTGATATATTATCAGTTAAAAAATACCTTGGAAAAAGAGGTGTCTCGCTAGAAAAAATGATGAGATGGAGAATCATGTCTGCAACTTCTGGAAAATACAGAAGACATGCTTTAATTCCTTCTTTTGACAAAGAAGGTGAAATAAATTATTTCGTCGCGAGATCTATAGACGAAGGAAGTTTCAGGTACAGAAATGCAAAGGCCAGAAAGTCTGATGTTATTTTTAATGAAGTTGATGTAGACTTTTCTAAACCTGTTGTTCTAGTTGAAGGTGTGTTCGACGCAATAAAGTGTCCTGAAAACACCGTTCCGATACTAGGTTCAAGCATGGTTAAAAACTCTTTGCTTTACAAGCGTCTAGTAAGAAATCAAACAGATGTTATTATTTCACTCGACCCAGACATGCCCGAGAAAGCATACAAAATTTCTGACATTTTAATAAAAGCAGGTTGCGAAGTCTCAGTTTGCTTCGCTCCCGAAGGAAAAGACATGGGTGACTTAACCTATGACAGGGCACTATCTGTCCTGGCAAGCGCTAAATCATACAATTGTTACACAAAGCTTACTCAGAGGATTGGAACCATAAGAAGCGGTTCCGTGATATAATATATGAAATATAAATTTGCTCACTTTGCTGATATACATTGGCGAGGCCTAACAAAACATGACGAATATAGACGTTCATTTAAAGACGCCTTTCGTAAACTAAGAAAAGAAAAAGTCGACGCAATCTTTATTGTAGGCGACATAGTTCACTCTAAAACTCAAGGGATATCTCCGGAGCTAATTGATAGCTTATGTTGGTGGTTTAGAGGTCTAGCTGACATAGCTCCCACTTATGTCACACTAGGTAACCACGACGGTCTTATTATGAACAAAGACCGAGAAGACGCAATAAGCCCTATTATAAGAGCACTTAATATTGATAATTTGCACTTAATAAAAAACACAGGCACGACTGAGTATGATGAAAATATTCAGCTCTGTAATTTTAGCTGCTTTGATGAAGAAGAATGGCCTAATTTAAAGCCGATTCCTGGAAAAATTAATATCGGGCTTTTTCATGGAGCTGTCTCCGGAAGCGAGACAGATATTGACTGGAAGATGGACGGGGAAGTAGAAGAATCTTTCTTTAGTGGGATGGACTTTGTCTTTCTCGGCGATATCCACAAGCATCAGTACATTGATAGAGAGAAAAGAATCGCATACTGCGGCTCTACAATACAACAAAATTTTGGCGAGAATCCCGATAAAGGATTTATGATTTGGGAAATAGAGTCTAAGGACAAATATAGCTCGAAGCACATCCGTGTGGCCCACGACAGACCCTATGTTACAGTTGACTGGAAAGGATCTGTTTCTAGTACATTAGATGCCTCAGAAGAATATCCGGACTATGCTAGGTTTAGAATTCGAACATTTGTTCCTATAAGTCAAGGAGAAATAAAGCAGCTCTATTCTTCACTTAAAGAGTTTAAAAATGCTTCAGAAATTGTCATGAAGCATGATGTTCCCAAGAACGACTTGACAATGGATCATGACTTAGGAGGCAAAAGACTGAATCTAAAAGATCCTAGCACAGTTGCTGCTATGATAGAGCTGTATTATGAAAGAGCAAATTTAAATGATAGGATGAAAGAAAGACTTACAGAGTTAGTGCATAAATTCTGGAAGTCGGCCTCCAAGATCGACACTTCCACTGGATCAAAGTGGTCTATTAAAAATCTGAAGTTTGACAATACGTTTGGGTACGGAAAGGATAACGAAATAGACTTTAACACCCTAGACGGAATTACAGGTATTTTTGGAAAAAACAGGATTGGAAAGTCATCAATTTGTGGAACTTTGATGTATACACTTTTTAACACCACAGATCGAGGTACAATATCCAATTTACACGTGATTAATTCTAGAAAAGGTCACTGCAAGACATCAGCTGTGATATCAAAACGAGGAAAAAATTACAAAATTGAAAGACAGACAGTCAAAAAAGAGTCACGTGCCGGAAAGCTAAGCGCGACAACACACTTAAACCTCATGGAAGTAGACTCAAACGAAGACGTCATCAAAGATCTTTGCGGCGAGCAGAGGAGAGAGACAGAAAAGACTTTAAGAGATATTGTTGGCGCCCCCGACGACTTTCTTTTAACAGCCTTCGCATCTCAGGGGGAGATGAATAGTTTCTTAAAACAAAAAGCGTCTTCTAGAAAAGCTGTATTAAGCAAGTTTTTAGAACTGGATGTTTTTGATCATTTGCACGAAGTGGCAAGAAATGAAAGTGCTGGCGTTAAACAGTTAATAAAAAGCGTCCCAGACCGTGATTATGATGTTTCAATTATCGATGCCAAGAATAAGCTTCGAGCCAAGACTCAAGAAAGAGAAGAGATATTTTCTTTTTTAGAAAAAGTAAGAACAAAGTCTCGAGACTTAGAGTTAACTCTTGCTACTCGACCCGATAGAGACCTAGTCACAGAGCAAGACGTAAAAGAGCAGGAAAATAGAGTAAATCAGCTCACAGAGCGCTCGTCTATGCAAAAAGATAAAATTTCTTCTTTGAAAGGCGAGCTTGACGACTTGCAAGATAAGCATGAAAAAATAGAAACTTTTAAAGAAGCATTCCCTATTGAAGAATTGAAAGTTTCCATAGAAGAACAAAGAGACATAGACAGAACTACGATAGATATCAAGCACCGCTTAGACAAAGAAAAGCAAAAGCTTAAGTCTATAGACAGAGAAGTAAGTGTCTTAGATGAGGTTCCTTGCGGAGACAAGTTTCCTCAGTGTAAGTTTATTCTTAATGCTCACAAGGCCAAGACCAGCCTGAGAGCAAAGCAAAGAAAGATAGATGAACTATCTGACGACCTCGGCGCTGCCAGAAAATCTCTCAAAAAACTTCAAAAGAAAGAGCTAGAAACAAAACTAGAAAAATATAATAATTTGCTTGACACTCTCTCTGAGACAAATGTGCTTAAGAGTAAAGTAAAAATAAGTCTTGTGGAGATGAAGTCAAAAAAAGAAAAGACATCAGAAGAAATGAGACTCCAGGAAAAATCTTTAAACGAGATGCTATCAAATGTAGCATCATCCGACGCTGCTGAAAAATTAAGATCACTCCGAGTAAAACTAAGAGATCTTAAAAATCAAGAAGTTGCCTATGAAGAAAAGTACCAAAAAGTCTCTGAGGACGTAGGTCTTCTACATTCAGAAATAAGCTCTCTAATAGAGTCGAAGAGCGCGTACGATGACTTGTTAGAGCAATGGCGAGTATTTGACCTTTTCATACAGGCAACTTCTAAAAATGGTGTGCCGCTAGAGATAATAAGATCTAGACTTCCCGAAATTAATTTAGAAATAGCAAGTATCTTGCAAGGTACCACCGGATTTACAGTAGAGCTTGATTCTATCGAAGGATCAAATGACATGAACATCTACATTAACTACGGAGATTCTAAGAGAATAATAGAGTGCTGTAGCGGGATGGAAAAGATGATGTCTGCAATGGCGATCCGTGTAGCATTAACAAATGTTTCAGAGCTTTCAAAACCCGACATACTAATAATTGACGAAGGGTTTGGATCATTAGACGCTGGAAACATAGAAGCATGTACTACATTTTTAAACTCTCTAAAGAAGTGGTTTAGATGTATACTAGTAATATCACATGTCGATGCTGTCAAAGATTCAGTCGATAATGTCCTTGAAATAAGCAAGGTAGGTAAAGATGCTAAAATCATACAAAAATAACGTAGTTTTTATTTCTAGCACAAAGAGGGTAGAATTAATATGTAATGTTTGTGAGTATGTTGCTCGAGATCGAGAAGATCTACAATCGATACAACAAGAAGGATCATGCACAGAATGCATAACTAATTTCAAACACCAATCAAATGTTGATTGGAAAAAAGGAATAAGACCCACCCGAGCGGCCGCGCGCGCTAGAATGAATATATTTATAGAAGAGGTATGAACATGCAACCAATCGAATCAATAACAAGAATCTTAGACGATGCCATTAATTTAGTAGGCAAATCAGGAACTTACTCTCTGAAATACTCACTTCATGGACGCACTTTAGTGCTGAAGTTTATGACAGTTGTACATTTTGGATCAGAAAGCTCTTTAAACCCACAACTTGAGTCTGCAAGAGATCAAGCTCGCCAGCTAATGAAAGATAGAGTTAAAAATCTTAAGAAAGATTATAAAGATGCTACTGGTGAAGCATTAAAGTATGAAGACTTAGGAGAGGGAGATAATCTCGAGATGATCCATTCGACTTCTAACTCGCTAAGAAAAGTAGCATACTATCGATATAATCAGACACTATCTTTAGATATGTAATGAGCAGTCAGAGCAAGAATCGGCAAGTCAAAGAGATTATAAAGTGCGGAAAGGATCCTTCATATTTTATTAAAAAATATGTCAAAATTCAACATCCGACCCGCGGCCTAATAAAATTTGACACATATGACTTTCAAGATGAATGTCTAACAGACTTTGTGGACCATAGATTTAATGTAATTCTTAAGTCTCGCCAGTTAGGGATATCAACCTTGACTGCGTGCTATGCAGTCTGGCTTGCCTATTTTTATAAAGACAAAAACATACTGGTCATAGCAACAAAACTTGCAGTTGCCCAGAACTTTATTAAAAAAGTAAAGACAGCTGTGAGGAGCTTGCCGCCTTGGATGACACTTACAGAAGTAATTGGAAGTAACAAACAAGGTGTCGAGTTTGGTAATGGATCACAAATAAAAGCAATCCCTACTTCCGACGACGCCGGTAGATCAGAGGCTCTTTCTCTATTAATTGTCGACGAGGCCGCATTCATCAGAAACTTTGATGAGCTATGGATGGGCCTCTATTCAACACTTTCTACCGGCGGCCGCGCCATTGTTTTGTCAACCCCTAACGGTGTTGGCGACAAATATCACGAACTATGTGTAAAGTCTGAATCCAAAGAGAACGAATTTAATTTTATTAAGCTTCTCTGGGATGTCCACCCGGACAGAGACGATGAGTGGTTTAAGACAGAAACCAAAAATATGTCCAGAAAGCAGATTGCTCAAGAGCTAATGTGCGACTTTGCAGCCTCTGGAGATACTTTCTTAAACCCACCTGACCTTGAAAGAATGGCCCTAAGGGTAAAACAACCCTTGGAACGATGGGGCCCAGAAATGGCCGTCTGGGTATGGAAATATGCACTGAGAGAGAATAAATACGTAATTTCTGCTGATGTAGCACGTGGTGACGCCGCGGATTATTCTACATTTCAGGTACTAGACATAACTAGTGCTGAGCAAGTGGCTGAGTATCGAGGGAAGATACCTCCCGACCAGTTCGCATCACTTTTGGCGGAAGCCGCCACCAGATACGGCGATGCCTTAATATGCCCAGAAAATAATACGTACGGATACGCAGTTATAATGAAGCTTGTAGAACTAGGGTGCAAGAATCTTTATTTTAAGAACGAAAGAGACAAGTTTAATGCGATGTACATGGGCGATGTGCCTATAGGAAAAATCGGCTTTACAACAAGTGCTCAATCAAGAGGACAGATTCTTACGAAATTTGAGCAAGTCCTTAGAAATAACTCAGTCACTTTTTACTCTTCTAGACTTTTAGATGAATTAAAAACTTTTGTGTGGAAAGGCTCAAAAGCTCAAGCACAAAAGGGAAAGAATGATGACTTAGTGATAGCAGCAGCTATCGGAACTTGGCTATTTGATGCCGAGCCCAAGACAAATAAACAATCAACTGATCTAAACAAAGCAATGCTAGCTGGGTTTGGTGTAAACGGACGTCCATACAAACAGGCCAAAACACCGTGGCAAAAAACAGGATGGAATCCAACAAGGCCTTACTCATGGCCAGACCTGCCCGCATCAGGCTCGAGCGACGGTCTAGACATGAGCTGGCTTTTATAGTTTAGGTTTTATTTGGTTTGTATACAATATTTATTAACCACTGAGGATGACAAATGGCACAACAAGCTGGCTTGTTCACAAGATTAACAAAACTTTTTAGATCAGGCCCTGTAATAAAACGAAGCGTAAGAAACGTTTCTTCTCAAAAGGCCTCCACTGCACTTGAAGTTTTCAAAAGAGCACACAGCGATGTATATAATAGTACACTGTCTGCATATGGTGCATTTGATAGAATGTCCAGGTATTCTGATTTCAGTGAAATGGAAGGAACACCTGAGATAGCATCCGCTCTGGATATCTACGCAGAAGAGACAGTGGCATCTGATGAGCATGGAAGAGTTTTACACATCTACTCTGACAATAGAAAGATTCAAGAGCTCTTAGATAATCTCTTTTATGATGTATTGAATGTAGAGTTCAATCTTGTTATGTGGGCAAGAAACCTCTGTAAGTACGGTGACTTCTTTTTGTTTAATGATGTTCATCCTGACTTTGGCGTAATTAATGCCTATCCAATTGCTATAAGTGAAATGGAAAGAGAAGACGGATTTGACCCTGAAGACCCAATGGCCGTACGCTTCAGGTGGGTAACACAAGGTAACCAAGTTCTAGAAAACTGGCAAGTCTCTCATTTTAGACTCTTAGGAAACGACGCATTTCTACCATACGGATCTTCTGTTCTGGAGTCAGCACGAAGAATCTGGCGACAGTTAATACTAATAGAAGACGCGATGTTGGTGTATAGAGTTATCAGAGCTCCTGAGCGCCGAGTTTTTTATATAGACGTAGGTAATGTTCCTCCCGAAGATGTGGCAAACTATTTGGAACAAGCTCAGACAAGTTTAAAGAGAAATCAGGTTGTAGATAAAGACAACGGAAAAGTTGACTTAAGGTATAACCCACTTTCTGTAGATGAAGACTATTTTCTTCCAGTTCGTGGCGGAGAGTCAGGAACAAGAATAGACACACTAGCCGGCGGCCAGAATACTGCTGCTATTGAAGATGTTGAATACATACAAAAGAAGCTATTTGCTGCCTTAAAAATACCAAAAGCTTATCTTGGCTATGACGAAGATGTGGGATCCAAAGCCACACTGGCACAAGAAGACATAAGATTCAGTAGAACTATTCAAAGAATTCAAAAAACTGTGATATCTGAGATGAACAAGCTAGCAATGGTGCATCTATATTGTCACGGGTATACTGAAGAAGATCTAGCAGACTTTGAGTTAAGGCTTTCAAACCCGTCCTCAGTCGCACAGCAACAGAAGCTCGAGCTTATACGTGCTAGATTCGAAATCGCCGGCACAGCACCTGAGGGGTCTGTTAACAGAGGATGGATCCAGAAGAATGTCTTAGGTCTGACCGACGACGAGATCAGGCTCGCTAAAGAAGGAAGAGTCCAGGATAAATTAGAAGATCTAGAAGTAGAGGCACAAACTGCTCCTGTCGTATCTGCCCCAGCCGGTGCACCGCCGGATGCTGGTGGCGACGAGGCACCTGCCGAAGAAATGGGAGACGAAGCCGGAGAAGAGGCCGCCCCCGAAGATCTTTTCGCCGCTGACAAACCCGAAGGTTCTCTTTTGACAGCTTTGCCTTCCGATCCCGACAATGACGAGGATTTCGATCTAGAAATAGACGACGAAGTAGTAAGACTCTCCATAAAAGACTTAGATGCGCCTATAAAAGCAGAGAAACAAATAAAAAATGCTTTTGGACAAACCATTAATAAGTCTAGAAAAGTTCGAAATGGGCCAGCAACAACTCATATGCCCGATTTCGTAAAAATGACGGGAACTGGCCGTACTGCTAGGCACCAAGATACATCTAACAAACCTTTTGATAATGATTTTTTGAAAGATCCGTTTTCAGAATCACATGTGTCTTCGCCTCCTAGACTAACTTTTGATTTAGTAAAGACGTTAGGACGCATGACGAACAAGATAGGTATAGATAGAACAACATTATTGTCTGAAGATAAAGATCCAGATGGAGGCCCGAATGGCGAAGCATAATAAGAAGCGCAACGTCGGCCTTTTGCATGAGCAATTGGTACGACACGCTAGCGAAATGACTGTAGAAGGGATGAAGAAAAAAACATCTCAAACTGTCAACATTCTAATGAAGCATTATTCTAAAGAATCAGAACTCTTAAAGGAGTTTAGACTTTTTAGTTCATTGATACACACAAATGTTGAAAGTAAAGAAGTTGCTAAAAGAATCATAGATGAAAGTAGAAAAGCCTGCGAGAATCATGATCCTGTTGCTCTCATGAAAGAAAAGTCTGCCTTGATCAAAGACGTCAATCACCTAATAGGTAGAAAAGACTTCTATAATCAAAGAGTAAAAAATTACAAGCTGTTCACTACAGTTCAGACACTATTAAATGAGTGGCGAGGAAAGACAAGTCTGAGCCCAGAAGAAAGAGTCAGATATGAGCTTGTCTTAGAGGCACATCTAACAAACACACAAGATAAGCCCCATCTACAAAAAGCTGAAAATGCCAACCCGCTAGTTCTGAATATCATGATAGAAAAATTTAACAAGAAATATGAGTCGTCACTTGACAGAGGGCAAAAAGAGTTATTAGAGAGCGCGCTCTCAGGTGATGACGATCTCGTAATAGAGAAGTCAAACAAAATAAAGCAAAGAGCCTCAGATGCGCTGAAAGCTTTCTATTCATCTTGCGATAACAGCGTCTTGAATTCCAAAAAAGCTTTGCTGGAACAGAGATTAAAGAATTATCAGCCTGACAAAACAGATAAGTCCATATCACAGGCACTTATCTTATCTGACTTACTAAAAGAATTAGAGGACAAAGATGTCTAGTAATAGAAAATTATTAACAGAGTGGCTTCCGTTCGAATACTCAAAAGACATGTTAAATGAGTCGAGAGAGAGTAACGAAGGAAAAATCATGCTGAAGGGAATATTGCAAAAAGCAGATACCCTCAATCAAAACGGAAGAGTATACCCAAGAGTGATCCTTGAGAGAGAAGTAAGAAACTATCAAAAGTTTATTGCCGAAAATAGAGCCCTTGGAGAATGTGATCACCCTGACTCTTCTGTCGTAGAGTTGAAGAATGCATCACACATTATAAGAGAAGCTTATATGGACGACGGTGTATGTTTTGGAGTCGTGGAGCTTTTAGACACACCCTCCGGAAAAATACTACAAAGTTTAGCAGAGTCCGGAGTGACTCTAGGAATTTCTTCAAGAGGCGTAGGGTCAACTAGCAGAGAAGGCGACTACGATGTTGTTCAGGATGACTTTCAGTTGATTTGCTGGGACTTTGTTTCAGAGCCCTCAACTCCAGGTGCCTTCTTAATGAGAGAAGGGAGAGACTTTTCAAGAGAAGATCTCGACAGACACTTTACAAAAACTGATAGAATAGACAGGGTAATGAACGACATACTGTCTTGGGAGAATGAATAATGGGAAATTGGGTATCAAATAACTGGACAAATTCTGATGAATATGCCGCATCCGGAACACCTTTTGTGACAGGAAGTCACGGAATTATTGATCTTGGGACTACAGTCAAGAAAATAGTATTTCCTAGAGTTACTAGGTGGATCCAGATCTATAATCATACACCTACCGTCGGTCATGCTATGAAAGTAGGCTTTACAGCAAATGGAACAGCAGACACTGCACCTCCTGGGGAAACTGACACTGAGGCACACTACATCTATATACCAGGTAATAAAGAAACTGGGCGTCTCGAGCTTCGATGCACAGAATTATTTGTTGCAGCAACTACATCCGATAGAGTAAACTTTACCATTGTTGCAGGCCTTACAAATATTCCGCCTAAAAACTTTTTTATAATGACAGGCTCGATTGAGAATGAAGGAACTTCAGAAGAACACATACTGGGAGTAGGATAAGATGAAGATGACAAGACAGGTTCTGAAAGGCATTGTAAAAGAATGCTTAGTGGAAATCCTTTCAGAAGGTATCTCTACTAAAAAGTCAGTCTCTAAAAAGAGTACTCATTCAGACCGAGAAGAACGAATAGAAAGAATTAAAAAAGAAGAGCAACGTCTATCCGAGCATAGAAAGAAATTTGATAGAAAAATAGATACTGCTGTTTCATCACTAACAAACGATGATATGATGCGAGATATTCTAGCCGACACTGCCAGAACCACACTTCAAGAACAACTTGCTCATGAAGGAAATTCTCCTGCCGGCCAAGCATCACCAGGGGTTGATATAGGTAGTTTGTTTGATCAATCCGAAACTAATTGGGCAAGTTTAGCATTTGCGGATAAGAAAACTCGTTAGAGTAAATAGTTAATAAATGACACAACACTTAAAGGAGAAGTTCACATGTCAAAAAGAGTTAGAAAGCTGACTTCCGATTATCTTAAAAAAATGATAAAAGAAGAGGCCAGAAAGTTACAGATCGAAACGTCAGATCCTATGTTAGCCGGAATTGACGACATTGAGAAAGTAGAGGCTGAAGAAACTGAGGCCAGCGACTTAGCAGACTCATTAGAGAAAGATATTGATTATCTCAAGGTTTTAAAAATCCATGAGTCTAAGTTAGTCTCGAATCTTAAGCGACTTCGATCTGCGAAAACCAGGCTAAGAAAAAGAATCACAAAAAGTATTTAAGGAGACAAAATGCCTACTCATAAGCAAGGAACAGTATCCTCACCTGTCACTGACAAGGACCTTGGAAGGGCTGGATCGACCGAGTTGCAAACAATATTTGCAACGAGCCCAATCTATACAGGAGACTTGTCTGCTGACTCGATAAAGGCAGAATATCAAGCTGCAGTCTTGGACGGAGAAATTAACGACGGAGGCCACACTTTTGGAACATTCCAGACTGATTATGCTGGTGCTCCTAAAATGGCTGATGTAGAGACCGGCGGAGGCGGCGCACCAGCATCTGCGTTTGTCCCTAATCCATCATCACCAGGTCAAGGCAGTACATCACCCACAGATCAGCCAGAAGCTCCTGACGGATTCGGATCAACACCTTCTGCTACTCCCTTCTCCGGAGTGGGGTCGCAATTGGATCCGCAAGAATCTTCAGCAGCAATTTCAGGACAGACCTTGGGTGACTATGGGTTTGGAAAGAGCTCTTAATTAGAAGGGGGGTAACCGATGTCAATTAATCAAGGAACATTCGACTTGCCAAATGGCGACGGCAAGATGGGAGAGTCAGACCAGATAGCACTCAAGCTTGTCTATCCCAACACACCTTATTATTCTACGACATTACTAGGCATAATCGACAGGGCCACACAAGCTGTTGCGTTTAAAGGCCATCTCAATGCCACCGCCACCGAGCACGGAAATGTAGACTTTTCGTTGACGAGTCTGAATTACGATGAAAACGATGTTCCTGGCCTAGCAGACCTCGACGGAAACATCATACTAGCAAATGTGTCATCAGTAGCCGGTGATGGTTTGCCGGCAACGCCATTCGTTCCGAATGTGGCTTCTCCGATTGCGCCTGAGGGAACAGTATATACAAATTACTCTCAGCAGCCGGCAGCCACCCCCGGGTCAGTCGCAACACTGCTCAAGACTTCTCTACCACCTGGCATGGGACTCGGCTCCGGCCTAAACCCATCAGACTCCGCAGCAATTATCGCTGCCCAAGACTTCGACACTATCAACCTCGAAGATGGAAGCGGACAGATATAGAAAATGTCTACGAACCAAGGAACATTTGATCTGCCAGTCAATGGAAACGAAGGAGGATTAGGACAATCTAGCCAGACACGTCTGAAGATTGCATATAAGAACGCTCCTTACCACTCTACGACTGAGTTGGCTCCGCCAATTACTAGAGCGACTGAAAAGACAAAATTTGGAAACTATGCATGTCTTCTTGCAGAACCATCCACCGGACTCACCCATGGAAATCCAGACTTTGCAACAGTTTCTTTAGTCTATAGTGACAATGATGTACCAGCTTCCGCCGAGGTTCCAACCTGCACCTCGCTTCCTTATGAAGCCGGCCGACCATCCTTATCCTATGGACCAGATGTTTCTTCACCGATAGTCGACAAAGGATCTGTTTTCACAGGCCCTTCACAGAAACCAATTGACGGATCTGCTGGATCCTTATCGACAACTCCACCAACTTTTCCAGATGTAACAGCCAGATATCTGAAAGCAGTCGATCGAATCGATGGTCTGGTTTTGAAACAAGGCCCTGCCACCACCGGCGGGACCCCAGTAGGCGAGGATTAATCTTATGCCAACAAACCAAGGAGTATTTGATCTACCGGTAAATTCAGATGGCACTGAGGGGAAAAGCAAAGTCGAAAGGCTTAAGACAGGCTTTCCAAACACCCCTTGCTACTTGAACGGATCCCTCAAATATCTCCAGGCTCTAACGTTGTATAACGCAATTAAAGCAGATGAGGCTCACGAAAACACAGACTTTGCAGGTGTGAGCACCTTGTACGCAGCAAACGGCGCGCCGCTGATTGCTGTGGATGGCGACGTCCCCGTCTCCGTCAACGATGTCGGCGATGGGCTTCCTGCAACTCCTTTTGCGCCTAATGTGGCTTCACCAATTGTACGGACAGTCGGAGAGACTTTTTCAAGCTACTCTGACGTTACAACCGTCGACGCTGGAGGCGGAGGCCTTGATAAAACATCAGTTCCGTACGGATCCGGAGATGGATTCGAGCTCACCCCGCACGCAGCTTCTCGGGCAAATGATTCTGATAATCCTCTGGCGACCGAGTTTATAGACAAGAACGGCACGGTGCGCACTGCAATTGATTTTAAGCAGTAAAGTATCATAATGAAAAAATCCTTAACTCAAGTGATGGAAGTCTTACACTATGACGATAGAAAGGGCTTGGGATACGGTACTTTAGATAATCAATTTCATGACTTGCGGAAATCTGGGCATTCGTTCCCATACTTAGATAATGATCCGTACGAAGATGAAGAGTTTGAAGACGAAGAAACAGAAGAAGCGATAGGTTATAAAATAATTCAACCCATGAAATACGATCCATTTTCTGATAGAGGAAGAGACCAGCTCTATTTTTCGGCAGGAGCCTCTGGCCTGGCCGATTGTTTTGCTCGACCAGATGATGTTTTGAGAGAGATTGCTGCCTTAGGAGATTCAATGTCGCCGATTCCGAGCCTTTATAAAAATAAAAATGCATCAGGAATTGGACATTCTGGATCTTCTTTTGCCTCAGGAGTAAATTCTTTTAAAAGAACAGGATCTAAGAGAGGGTACTCCTCTTCACCCCCCAGATTAAAAAAACACAAAAGTGAACGTGCCGAAGATGATCCCATAGATAATCTAGAGGATCTCGCAGATAAACAATCATTGTCAAGTGGAAACTTTTCGACAAGAAAAGACATATTTAATTGATAGAGCAAGGTGAGAATATGAACAAAACCCTTTATGACGAAGCAGTTGCAGATGCACACAAGCTTCGAGAGCTTGCTGAAGAAACAGCTAAAAACAGAATAGTTGAAGCTGTCATGCCTGAAATAAGAAATCTAGTAAATAGAAGAATTTTAGGCGAAGATCTAGAAGACATGGAGTCAGAAGAGGACGATTATATGTCCGATGAAGACTTAGGTGTTGATTTAATGGATCTGTCCGGCCAAGGCCCCAGTCAATCAGACGAAACCCATGTAGACTTAAGTACATCTGGTAACTCTCCCAACGTAGGGATAGAAGTTACGGGCGACGTCAATATCAATTTAGAAGTAGAAACTGAAGAAGATTCAGATGAGCTCGTTTTAAGCGACCAAATGGCGGAAGCCTTGACGCGTCTTATTAAGGGTGAAGAAATTTCTAAAAATGAAACTTTGGATGAGAGAGTGGAAGCTCTTTATTCCAGGGTTAACAAGCTTTCTGAGGTGACTAGAATTGTTGAGGAATCACAATTAAATGATTCTCAGAATAGAAGAATTGAATTAAGTTTATGGCATTGTGTACGAGAAGCAATCAAATTGCGTGCAGAGGTCATAATTACAGAATGTAAGACTCAAGAGAGGCTTGAGCGTAGATTGACAGAAACAATTAAGGAGATAATAGAAATGTCTAAGTCGAATCGCCGTAATATCTTCGATTTCCTCTTCGAAGAACAATACAAAGAGAGTAAGACCGAACTCGAGGAAGCGGAGCTCAGCCTCGGACTCAGTGATGAGGAACACACAGAGTTAGCAGATGCAGAAGATGCAGATGCTGTTGAGGGCGCCCTTGAGGATATCTTGGGTAATCTAGAACTTTCATTAGCCCCCGAGGCTGAAGAAGGTGATGGTGCCGATGAAGAGCTTGATGCTGAGCCATCTGAAGAGCCAGCTGAGGAAGAGGATGATGAAGAATCACTTGACCTTGGTGAGGCTGATATGGAGGAGATGTACGAGATCGATGAGTCGATGCTTAGAAGGGAACTTCGTCGTATGACCCGACTCCATGAAGAGGCTGCCGACGAAGCTGATGCATTCGGTGGTGGTGAAGTCCAAGGTGATGTTATTCTAGATATTGATGAGGAAGATCTTATCAACGCACTAGAAGATGAGCTTGGAAGCCAAGACATCGTATCAAACAAGCCAATGGTCGCCGTAGAATCACGACGTCGATCAAGCACTCGTCGTTCATCACGACGTCCAGACCGAAGATTGTCTGAGGCTCGTCGAGAAAACGTCAAATATAAGCGAGCTGTATCAGGTCTTAAGAAGCAGCTCGTCGAGATGAATCTATTTAATGCTAAGCTTCTTTATGCAAACAAGCTTATGCAAAACACGAACCTTTCAATGAAGCAGCAGAAGGCTATTGTCGAGGCACTAGATAACGCCAAGACCCTTCGCGAAGCTAAGCTTCTCTTCAAGAGTTTATCGGAGTCCCTCTCCCGACGATCTCGAGGTAAGAAATTGTCAGAGGGATCATTACGGACGCTCGGATCGTCTTCCAAATCAACCCGTTCGGCTCAGCCGAAACCCAGTGGTGTTGAGGTGGATCGATGGGGAGTTCTCGCCGGCTTGTACGGCAAAGACTAACCATGAACCATTTATACAACAAGGAGAAAAAAAATGTCTAAGTCTTTTTCATTAGATCAGTTGACTGAAGGGATTCGCCAGAGACATCTGGGAACTCAGAATCGTCAACTAATAGAGAAGTGGTCCCGAACGGGTCTTCTTCGCGGGTTGGACGGCGTGAAGCGCGAAAATATGTCCCGCCTACTTGAGAACCAAGCTTCGCAAGCCCTTAGAGAGTCATCGGCTCTTTCAGGCGGAAGCGTGGGTCTCGCGGATTCTGGCAATATGGCCGGTTTCTCAAACATTGCGTTCCCAATTGTTCGCAGAGTATTCGGTGGTCTGATCGCTAACGATCTCGTTTCGATTCAGCCAATGAGCCTTCCTTCTGGACTGCTCTTCTATCTTGATTACACAAGAGGTAATCTTGCTGGCGAAGGATATGAAACATACGGATCAGGTTCATCACTCTACAACTCACCTGTTGGTAAGGGCGTTCAGTCCGGATCCCAGGCAGTTGGCGGAATGTATGACCTTGCCGGCCAAGGTTTCACTCGCGTTCATCACGTGTCAGATACTGTTGCTATCACAGCTTCAGGTTCTTTCGGTTCAACAACAGCTATTGATACCGATACTGCTCACAAAGCAGCAACACTGCATACCACAGGCACAGACGGAAAACTGCTTCAGTTCGATCCGCAGCTAACTTCACTCATTGAAGGAAGCAAGCCAACTGCAGGCGGCGCCGTTGGAACAAACGTATACACCGCGGTGTTTATTACGCTTGATGACACCGACTTCGCAAACTCAGACACTACACTCGTCAAAGAGTGGACTGTTCCAGTTGCTGGTCATGCTAAGCAGGTTTCAGCAGATGTTCAGGCCGGCGTCGCCGGTAACGTTCGTCGTTTGAATGAGCTTGGAACTTTCGTGAACAATACGTGGACTCCGAAGCCTCTGATTGAGCTAGGTGCATCTAACGCTGTTCTCAAGGTCATCATCTCTGGTGGGATTGGTACGAACGTTATGGGCGTCGGTCACGGTGGTGCTGGTGGGCAGGCAAACATTGATACGGTTTCATTCCCTGTTTCAGCTCAGCAAGTCTCAGCTAACGGTGGAAGCCTTGTGGTTCCCGCATTTGAGTCAGACTTCGGTACGGACCCATCCCCATCGATCCCAGAGATTGATATCAAGGTGGAATCCCTCGCAGTCGTGGCCGAAACACGTAAGTTACGTGCTCGTTGGTCACCAGAGCTTGCTCAGGACTTGAATGCTTATCACAGCCTTGACGCAGAGGTCGAGCTAACTCAGATCCTGTCGGAGCAAATTGCTCTAGAGATCGATCGTGAGATTCTCAACGATCTTCTCACACAGGCTGGGGCAGCTAACTACTACTGGTCACGTGCACCAGGTAAGTTCGTTAATAAGGAAACAGCAAAGGAAGCAGTGTCTTCCAACTCGCTGGCTCCAGGACCGAGCTTCCGAGGCACAGTCCGTGAGTGGTACGAGACACTGGTTGAGACCATCATTGATGTTGCTAACCAGATTCACCGTAAGACTCTCCGCGGCAGCGCCAACTTCATCGTCGTAGGACCTGATGTTGCTACTATCCTGGAGGCTTCAGTGATGTACAAGCCAAACTACAGCCTTGACGGTGACGGACAGGTTAGTGGTATGGTTCTCGGTGCTGACAAGGTCGGTACATTGAGCAGTCGTTTCACGGTCTATAAGGATCCTTACTTCCCACGCAACAAGGTTCTTGTTGGGTACAAGGGCGGTAGCTACCTTGAGACTGGTTACGTCTACGCTCCGTACGTTCCGCTTATCGTTACTCCAACGATCTTCGCTCCTGAGGACTTCACCCCGCGTAAGGGTGTCATGACTCGCTACGGTAAGAAGATGGTTAGAAGTGACTTCTACGGTACAGTGACCTGTATGGATATGAACATAATCTAATTTAGGTTCTGTTTTAATCAAGACTAAGGCGCCTCTTCGGAGGCGCCTTTTTTATTTCCCCTTTCAGCCTCAGAACCTATTTAAAATGTAGCACATAGCTGATTCACCGGTGGGCTGCAAGAGCGAAAAATGATTAAAGTAATAGATGATTTTTGTGATGAAGCATATTTTCAAGCATTGCAAGACATTTTCGTAAGACCGAACAATAAATTTGCCTGGTTCTATCACAATGCCGTAAATGGCAAAGCCTATGACAAGGGAGAAGATACATTTCAGTTTGTTCACACTTTATATCCCGGAGTTCCAGTAATAGCATCTTCACTCGCTGGCAGTCCATCAATGATACAAGAGGATCCGTGGTTGAGATCATTATCTCCGATTGTTGAAGCATTAGACATCACCACACTACTTAAGATCAAAGCTAACTGTCTGCCCCGTACTGAAAAAATCATAGAGCACGGTCTGCATGTAGATTTTACTAAAAAAGAAAAAGAAGTACTCACCACAGGAATTCTGTATATGAATACCAATAATGGCTATACACACTTTGAAGATGGAACTAAAATTAAGAGTGTGGCCAATAGATTAATTACCTTTCCGTGTAATCTCCTACACGGAGGCTCTACCTGCACAGACGAAAGTACCCGCGTTGTAATAAACTTTAGTTTTTATAAGCAAGGCGACAAAAACTAAGACAAAAGATTTGCTTGCTGTTAATAAGAGAGATTCTCTATGAGAGCACTCTTTTTATTTTTCTTTTCAGCCTCAGAGCCTATTTAAAATCAGGTCCGGTTTATATAATCACCTGACACCCACAGGGAATCGGAAGCATTGGGAGCAACAAACTTTTAAAAAAAAGGAGAAAGATTATGCCAAAGGTAAAATTTACATCAGATAAGGGTCTAGTTACATCAACTGGGTCAGGAATGGATCTCACCAGTATGGGTGCTAGCGCCGGCCCTAACATTAAAGTTCCAGTTGAGAGTATCACCGCCGCTACATATACGGTGACTTCTGGCCAGTCCGGAACAATCTTCACACTCAATAAAGCGGACGGGATTGTAGTTACGCTACCAGCAGCCACACCCGGCCTAAGGTACGAGTTTTATGTTGAAACTGCTCTAACAAGCAATAACTACACAGTTAATGCAGCTTCAGACGCTGATACGCTCACTGGAGCTTTAAGGCTTGTTGATATTGCAACTTTAGGGTCACATATTGACAATAACGACAATGTTATCACAACTGGTATCTCTATTCCTGCTGCTGCTGATCATCAGCTTGTAACGAATAAGACTACTACGGGTGGACTTGCAGGATCACACTGGGTATACACTTGCATAACTGACAGTAAGTGGCAAATATCTGGAACAAATATGTGTTCTTCCGGTGCTACTCTAGCGACTCCGTTTACCTAAGCCGTTTAAGTAGTTTATAATACTATAACGCTAGCTATTGCATAGCAGTAAAATGACAAAACATACGTTTTGTGAGGAGACCTTTCGGGGTCTCCTTTTTTTTATGAAGTCTACTAAACAAAATAACAGCTGCAGAACGCCCTTAATAACTAGTCATTGATAATTCAGTGTCGCAATAGGAAATATGATCTAACTCTTTCAGAAGAACATAGTTATGTAACGATATGAGTTTAGAAAGCAAAAAAAGATTAAAGGCTCTAAGGACAATTGTCGAGGACTTGTCTGATAGAGATGTAAGAATCAAACAAGACCTACAACTTTTTGAGGATTTTTTTAAAAATTTCCCCTTACCAGTGACAATGTGGTCTGTGTCTAAGGAAGGAAACGTAATTTCTCAAAGAGGCAATGGCCTAATATGTGGTGCCTCTACTAGCTTAGAAGATTTATTCTTATGCCCAGTTGTTAAGGGAATGTGCCTTGAGGCACATGAGCTAGCTCTAAAGGGAGAATCAGTTCAACAATTTGTAACACAGGAAAAAAATATATTTTATGTTTCAATTGTTCCAAGAAGGTTAGACAATAAAGAAATCGTAGGTGTAGCCGGAATTGCTTGGGACATTACATCTAATGCTGTAATACTTTCGATCTTAGAAGATATACAAAAACTTTCTGAAGAGAAGCAAGTTGATACTAAGAAGATAAGACGCTTAGCAACAAAAGGTCTTAAGTCCAGCCGACTAAAGATGTTAATACAGGAGAAAGACTAATGCCCAACAGTGGTAATGGTGAACAAAATGGGTGGAACGAATACTCAAGACTTGTACTAAAAGAGTTGGAAACACTTTCAGACAGCATCGAAGGGCTAAGAAATGAAGTACAAAATGTAAAACAAGAAATTGCAAAAATGCAAGTTCGCGAAGACAAAGTTGACGAACTTAAAGCGTGGAAAGAAAAAGTAGACGAAGTTGCGTCTCCTACTCAAATGAAGGAGATGGCAGCTGCCGTAGAAGAATTAAAAACATTTAAGACTAAAGCGGTGACCATATTTGCTGTTGTTCAATTTACAATGGCTGCGTATGTATGGTTACTGAGAGTTATGTAAGCCAAAGTATTTAAAGGAGAATCAAATGGCCATATTAAAGAAAACAAAGACACCAACAGAGACAAAAAAGGCAGCTCCAGCTCCAGCTCCAGCAGTAGCAAAGCCAGCAGCAGCAGTAGTAAAGCCAGCAGCTCCAGCTCCAGCTCCAGCAGTAGAAAAGCCAGCAGCAGCCCCAGCCCAACCTGCACTAACCAAAAAAGCTGCCCCGGAAGCTCCTAAGAAGAAATCTCTAGAGTCTTCTATCAAGGTAGGTGATAAAGTAATGTGGGTAGGAGAGACAGACACAGCCAAGATCGCTACTGTCTCGAGAGTCTATGAGTCAGACGGAAAAGAAGTGGCCGATTTAGTTGTACCCTGGAAGTCCTCAGGGCCAAAAGCAACAGCCCTCCTCGAGGCGCTAAGAGTCGTTGATTGTCTGCACTGTTCTGGCACAGGTCTTACAGTTTAATTGACGAGCCTTAGTCTTCATAAAAATTTTAAAATTTTTAAAATATATTTTGGAGGTGACAATTTTTGATACGATATAACTTGTTATTGCTACAGACGAGTAGCTGTCTGAATAGACAAATCGATGATCAAAATCAATAGTCTTAGGCAAATCTTTTAAACATCAAATAGATAGTTAGAATCGGTGGAGCAAAATTAGTGGCAAATTTTATTGACATATTAAGCCCAACACCGTTTGGCTTTTTTGACTCGTCTATAGACTTCCAAAAAGAAGCAGACGCTATTGTGCCATTTGTAAAGCGTAAGTTAGGCGATGATATACTGTCAGTTGAGCTCACAAAGAAGCAAATCTGGGCATGCCTAGAAGAATCACTTTTAGAATATAGCTCAATAATAAATCAGTATCAGGCAAAATCACAATTGGCCAATCTTTTGGGCGGCCCTACTGGATCTCTCGACGGATCTGAGCAAAAATTTCCAAGAGAAAATCTAGAGTTCATGCTTCGAAGGGCAGAACCATATTCTATGGAAGCCGGTATGGGTGGTTCGTACAATATGCTTTCAGGGTCTATTGCTCTAGTAAAAAACCAGCAAGACTACGATTTGTACACAGATCTAAAAGACGGTGACGGAACAGCACTCTTCGATAGAGCAGAAAATAATCCTAAAAGCAAGCTTAAGGTGATGGAAGTTTTTCATAATAGTCCGATGTCCGCTTATAGGTTTTTTGATACAACTTCTGCTATCAACTATTTAAATAATGAGTTTAGCTTTGAGTCGTTCACACCTGAGACAGTTTTTTATGTCTTACCTATTTTTGAAGACGTACTAAGAAGCGGACAATTAGATATGTCCCAACGCATAAGACGAAGTAACTACTCTTATAAGATCGTAGGAACAAAGATAAGAATTTACCCTAAGCCAACTCAAAATGATCCTAAAAATCTGTGGGTAAGGGTCCATTTTTCACCAGATCCGATGAACCCAAGCTTTGCAGACGCAACTATTGAGGGTGTAAGTAATCTTTCAAATATTCCGTATGGAAGACTCACATTTGATAAGATAAATTCAATTGGACGCCAATGGATAAGACAGTACGCACTCGCACTTTGTAAAGAATTGCTTGGGCTTATAAGGTCTAAATTTACTTCTGTCCCAATCCCTGGCGCAGACTTAACCTTAAATGGATCCGATTTATTAAGCCAGGGAAGAGAAGACGTCGCCGGCCTCAAAACAAAGCTAGCTGAAATGTTAGAAGAGCTGACATACAGCAAAATGCTAGAAGATGAAGCCTCAGCAAGCGAAAATCTTACGAGAATTCTAAGAGGCATTCCGATCCCAAATGGCCGCGCAATAGTGATGGGTTGATTAAATAAATGGCAAGACTTTTTGTAACACCTAGAGAAATTGATTTAATCTCTGATCTAACTAAAGAAGTGATAAAAGATATCTCAGGCCAAAAAGTATACTATTATAGAGTTAGAGAAGATCTCTCCGACGTACACGATGTTTACGAAGAATCACCTAACAAAATCTTTGATCAGCCCGTTGAAATAGAAGCAAGAGTAGAATATCAACCTGAAGAAATAAGAACTAATCAATTCGGAAGCGAGTCATCTTATTCAATAAGCGTATTTTTTCATGAGAGAGACTTGCTAGATAGAGAGATTGAGGTAAGAGAAGGAGACTACTTTAGCTACGGAGACACTTTTTTTGAAATAACCAGTGTTGTGGTAGAGAGTAATATCTACGGTCAGATAGAGCACAGCATCGGTGTAAAGGCTACTGGTAAGCAGGCAAGAATGGGACAGATAGACGTAACCCCCGTCGGACCTACCAGCGAAAGACTAGCGGATGAAGATGCTGTTCAGGATACGTTCGTTCAACAGCGAGGATTTTCTGAGAACAGTTTAGGAGAAACAGGAGATAAACGTCAGTTACAAGAAGACGGAAAGCTGGACGCTCCGATAGAAAAACCGGCAGAGGTATCATCAAAAGGAGATATCTCGAGCATAGATTCATCTTTTTATGGCGATGAGGACTGTTAAGAATGTCAACACGTTATTATAAAAATAGAACGGACTCTTTTTCCAGCACCACAGGTAACGAAGGTGCAAATATCCCGGAAGACTTAGAGATCCCATCTTGCACAGTTGAGGATGTCGATAGAGCACTGTTCGACTTATTCAATAATCAGCTTCCTTTTACATATAAGCACAAAGAGGGCACGAGAAGTGCTCCTGTAATATTTGCCACCGGTGAAAGATTCGCTGTATTAAGAAGAAAAAAGCCGCTGAGAGATAAGTCTGGTGCTTTAATACTCCCACTGGTCTCTATTATGAGGACAGGAGTCACACAGGCCGCGACCATGGGCGCCGGAACTGCACAGAACGTTCCAATGACTATAAGAAAAAAGCTCTCTCCAGAAGATCCTCTTTATCAAAGGCTCATAAACAAGCAGTCCATTCAAAACTCAGACGATCTCGTTTCTAATAATGCAATCGAGCAGGGCGGAATCGACGCATCTCCCGGTGAAAAGCTAGAATATTCAAAAAAAGAAGCATCCCCCGGAAGATTAGCCTCAAGACGATCAGGTCTGGCAGCAGGTATGTCTGAGAGAAGGACCAAGAGGATTCAGAGTGGTTTAGGAAGCAATATATATGAAATAATCACAATGCCTCCTCCCAAGTATTTTACTGCTACATACGAAGTGACCTTCTGGGCGCAATACACGTCCCAGATGAATAACATGATAAACTCAATGATGTCGCTGTATCAATCCTTTTCTCAAAGAACCTTTCAGTTAGAGACACCTAAGGGTTACTGGTTTGTAGGGTACGTCGGAGAAGAGCTCACAGCAGGCAATAATTTTGATGATTTTACTGACGCCGAGCGCCTTGTGCGGTATTCTTTTGAAATAAAAGTTCCAGCTTATTTGATAGGATCAACGTATCCAGGCGCGCAAAATACTTTAAGAAGATTTGTATCAGCGCCGCAGATTTCTTTTGACTCTCTCATCATGGATAAGGATGTTGACATCCAACGCCCCAACGGCGTTGTATCCTCGGAGGCCGGAGATTACGTTCTAGATGACCTAAGAACAGTCGATGAACCTTTACCTGGCCAGACAATTGGAAGGCCTTCTACAGCAGCTTCCGATTCTCGGGGGATATTTAGTCTAAGAGACGCATCACAGGTTACAAATAGGGATCTCAACGGAGACTTTGTAGGGGGATCAACCTCAGATGACAATAGAACTAAAATAATTGAAATTGATCATGATCCTTTCACTGGAAAAAAAGTACAAAAAAAGTTGCATGTTAAGACAAGGACAAATAGAAAAGGAGAGACCGTTTTACGCGAGTCTCTTAAATAGTTTTTTGATATGAAGATGATACTTATCATAGGGATAGATCGCTCTAGGAGATATGATGGCTGAGCAAACATTTCGTTCACCTGGCTTTTTCGAACAGGAAATTGACCTTTCTGCAAAACAATTAACACCTACAGGAACACCTGCCGGAATAATTGGAACTGCTGAGAAAGGTCCGGCATTCGTTCCTGTTACAGTCGGGACTTTCGCAGATTTTCAAACAAGATTTGGCACTTTAGATACCAATCGATTCGGACCGTACGCGGTTCGAGAATGGTTAAAACATAGGACCGCAAGTACCTATTTAAGGGTTTTGGGAGCTGGTTCAAATGAAACAGCAACTGATATTGCCAATACTACAAACAAAGGCATAGTCAAAAATGCAGGATTCCGCTTAAGCGGGTCTGTAGAACTTGGCGACTCCGGTGGATATCACGGTGATGTCCGAAGTGCCGGAGATGTAAGGTTTATATGTGCACAACACACACCGGCAACCAATGAGACAGCGGCGTATCCAGTATTTACTGATAACCCCTCTTTCTCAATATCGGCTACCGCTGGCGGAGACGTTTCTCTTGTCAGAGGTGTTGTTTTCGTCGCCACCGGCACCAAGCTAGAGGTGATGGACTATAATACTGACTATGCTTCGTATCGTACGACCGCAGCCGATAGTAATGCGTATGATATTGCTAAGGTCGGTGCTATAGCTGGCAGCACACTCACAGAAAGCAAGTACTTTAAGATTATTCTTAGTTCTTCTTCTGGTGCAGGTTGGGCTAATGATGAAAGCCAGGCGGGAATTAGAATTATTTCTGCTTCTCTTGATCCTAAAGATGGAAACTATATTTCCAAGGTTCTAAACACAGACCCACTTAAGTTTCAAGAGCAGGAGCACCTTCTTTACCTCGACTTCGCAGTTGAGCATGAACTCGCACCTGTCCAGTCCACAGATGATTCTGCTACTGTTGCTATCTTAAGTGGAACTGCAGGTCATTCTAATACATCTGGCGATACTAGCGTTGTTTTCAACGACCTTTTCGGAAGGTACGATACACGATACACAACACCAAGAACCACTGCGTTCATCTCACAGCCTTTCGGAAAGAGAGAATTCGATCTTTTTCACTTCGAGACAATTTCTGACGGTGCTTATGGTAACGAAAAGTTCAAGGTATCTATTTCAAACCTTAGAGCCTCTACAGACCCGAACGATGATTTCGGAACATTTGAAGTTCAAATAAGAGCCTTTGATGACAAAGACACAGATACACAAATTCTAGAAAGATATCCTGAGTGCTCACTAAACCCCAGGTCTGAAAGATACGTCGCAAAAATGGTAGGCGACAAAAAAGTCAGATACGACTTTGACCAGGAAAACGAGGATGAGCGAAGGCTGGTCATCTCTGGAAAATATCCTAACCTCTCTTCCAGAATCAGAATACAGATGAATTCTTCTGTAGAGAGTGGAGATATACCACACTCAGCACTTCCATTTGGTTTCCGAGGTGTCCCTGTTATTAAGACAAGTGACATGCTTGCACAGGGTAACACAGGTGGCGGCGGCGGATCAGCCCTGACTTTTGACGGCAGAACTTACGGATCAGCGAAGACAAATAGAATCAACAACCTCTCTTCTTCGCAACACAATCCAATGTCGGCATCTCTGGTTCCACCTCTTCCCTTTAGATTTAAAGTGACAAGAGGCGAAGCAGACAGTGATACCACACCTACAATGGTTGGTCAACCAGGAACAAACGAAAGAGTTGATGGAAGATATTACTGGGGTGTTAACACAATATCAATTCCAACAAAAGAAGCAGCTGGTACCGCAGCAAAAGCTATTCTTAATGCAAATGGAGGTGTTGGTGTCAACCCACTCATACGTGCTTATACCAAATTCCAAGGAATTAAGAAACTTGATGCACTCGTTACTGGGTCTGGAGCAGACGTATTCAACGCGAATAAGTTTACTCTGGCTAGAGTCGCTCTAGGTAACACTACTTCAAACAACAAGTTAAGTGATATCTTTGCAGCCGTGACTGGATCTTCTAGAGAGCATATGCTCGAAGCTGCGTACATTAGAAACGGCACACCCGATAGAAATACGTACACTGTCGATGATAGAACAACAGCCGGCGCCAACAGATTTACTTTGGCATCGCTGGTTCATACGAGCTCAGTCCTCTTCAATAGATTCACTGAGTACGCGAAGTTTACAAATATCTTCTACGGAGGCTTCGATGGAGTTAACATCCTTGATAAAGATGCTTTCTACTTCAGAGATAGAGTATTCTCAGTCGACACAGGCGGAAAAGCTGTTGACGGCGACCCAGACATAGGATTGTCTACTACTGGTGGAACAACCATTAAGAACGGTGACAACGTCATGGGCGAAGGAAGAAAGGCAAATTCAAATGCGTCTTTCAGAAGAGCTGTTGATATTATGACTGACCCGGTTGCTTCCAATATACACATCTTAGCAATCCCGGGTGTAAGAGACACGTTCGTAACAGATCATGCTCTCACTAAGAATAGAGACTACTCAATGTCCATCTATATTATGGACTCTCTGAGATACGACGAAGATGTTAATCGTCTATATGATGATTCTTCAACTCGTGTTGATGTGAGAGAGACTTCCGAGCAGTTTGAGTCGAGAGCAATTGACAACAACTATGCGGCCACTTATTTCCCTGATGTCTTTATTGAAGATCCTATCAATAATCAGACTGTTAAGGTTCCGTCTTCTGTTGCAGCATTAGGTGTGCTATCCTATAACGATAACAACAAGTACGAGTGGTTCGCTCCAGCCGGCTTTAATAGAGGCGCATTGGACTTCGTCCGTAACGTAGAAAATCGTCTAACTTCTGCTGATAGAGACACTCTGTATGATGCCAGATTCAACCCAATTGCTGTGTTTCCAAATGCAGGCTATGTAGTCTTCGGACAGAAAACACTTCAAATGGCGAAGTCTGCTCTAGATAGAGTAAACGTTAGACGTCTCATGCTAGAGGTCAAACGACAAGTTGTACGAGTTGCCGATAGAATTCTTTTCGAGCCGAACAATTCCGCTACAAGGGCAAAATTTGTTAATCAAGTTGTGCCTCTCTTGGCATTAATACAGCTTAACAGCGGAATTGAGCAATTCAAGGTGGTGATGGACGAGTCTAATAATACATCAACTGACGTAGAAAACAACAAACTGAATGGACGAATAGTTGTTGTTCCGACAAGAGCAGTAGAATTTATCTCTGTTGACTTTATCATCACAAATAGCGGTGTGTCGTTCGAGTAAATGATAAGTACTATTAGAGATTAATCAGGAGATAACTCAATGGCAGAGAAAACATTTTTAAGCCCGGCTGTTAGCACTAGAGAAATAGACCTCAGCCAGCCAACAACACTTACTCCTACTGGAGTTCCTGCAGGAATAGTGGGTACTGCCCGTCGAGGACCAGCTTTTGTGCCAGTCACAGTCGCGACTTTCCAAGACTTTGTGGCGAAGTTTGGAAACACCGACGGCGAGGCCTTTGGCCCACTTGCCATGCACGAATGGATGAGATTCCAGCGCGCCGGCACTTATGTAAGAGTCTTAGGTGTTGGAAACGGTAAAGCACGAGTCACCTCAGGAAAGGTCACAAATGCAGGCTTTATAGTAGGCGATGCGCTCCCACAAGCCAACGGGAATATCGGTGTAAATACTTACGCACACACCGGAATGCAGCTTGGACGAACTTACATTTTAGCTGCTTATATGAAGCAAGCAGACGGTTCCACAGTGTTTGCAGACGCTGGACTAAATGATAATAATTTCAGTGCAGCAAGACCTATTGTTAGAGGAATTATGATGTTTGCATCGGGTGTTGTTCCAACACTCAATACTGACATCACCTCTGACAACAGACCACTAGCATCAGGAGTTCCTGAGACCGCTGAAGGTATAGAGCGAGGTACATCTATAGGTGATATCCTGACAGGGTCAGGCGAAAAGCAAGAGTTTATAATGCTCTTGAATGGACATAAAGTCTCAGATTCTTATCTAAATGTAATAACTGCTTCATTCGACCCAGACGCACCAAATAACTTTAGAAATATGTTCAATACCGATCCTACTAAGATCGAAGAATCAGGGCATTACCTCTATCAAGACTACCAAGTTCACAAAACTATCGCAGTCGTCACTGGCGCCGGCGCAACTCATTTTGCTGACACCAGAGGCTCAGGCCAAGAAGACGGCATTTCAGGCAAGCGATACGGTACGTGCTTCATAATGGCATCCTCAGGGTCAAGAAATGATTCTTCTGAGACATCTTCTACAGCTCTAGGTAATATCAACCTTGAAGGGTTCGATGATAGATTCAGAACAGCTTTCTCGCCCTTTGTAATATCACAGAAGTTTGGTGGACAAAACCAGAACCTTTTCAAAGTACATGCACTCGACGACGGCCAAGCAGGCTCAGATACCTTTAAGATCACGATCGAGAACATCATTGGTTCAACGAATGAGAATAGAACGTTTGGATCTTTCGACCTCGCAGTCCGCAGGTTCGATGATGCCGATAGAAATAAGGAAGTTCTAGAAAAATTCTCGAGGATCGATCTAGATCCAGCTAGTGATAGATACATTGCTAGAGTTATCGGGGATACACACACTTTTTATGACTTTGACAAGAAGGCCGGCGGCCAAAAATTAGTAATAGACGGTGTGTACCCTAATAAGTCGCAATACATCAGAGTTGAGACATCAGACAAGCTCGATAATGGGTCTATAGACGATTCAGCCCTCCCTGTAGGTTTCCGAGGTCTACACCACATGGTGACATCAGGCTCAAACGATGCTACTGGTTTCGGTGCAGTGGTCTCAGGATCAATTACAGGGTCTGGCGAATCTGCGAGAAACTTCCATGTTAGTATTGCCCATCACCACACGATGGATGAGAAAAACATTTTCTCAGGCTCATTTAGAAATCTGGTTCAGTTTCCTATTCCTATGAGAGAAAACCTTTCAAAAGGAACAGGTCAGAAAAAGACTGCTGATGCGAACCTTACATGGGGCATCCAGTTTGAAAAGAAAAAGAATCTTTCAGAGCCTAACGCACTTGATAAGCTCGATCCAATGATCAGAAGCTATGTAAGATATCTGCCACACCACCTCGAATCAGACCAGAATGTTTGGGCGGGTGCCAACGAAGGCGCGCAGGACGTCGCAGGTAGTATCCTCGATGCTGATAGATTTAACAATAACCTGTTCTCGCTAGAAAGAATCGAAGTAATAACTGACGCTAATAGTAAACCTGATCCTCAACAGTGGGCAGTTGCAGCCTATCGTAGAGATGGTACAGCAGAGTCGACCATGACTGATGTGTTCGGGAATGCTGGCCAGGCGTCTCGTCTGCTAAACCCAGCAACAGACCTTGCCCATCTTCCTTCTAGAAAATATCTCAAGTTTACTTTCCCTCTTCAGGGAGGCTTCGATGGGACAAATATTTTCAATGAAGACAAAGCAAAATTCAGAGATAACGCTGTAAGAAGAGAGATGGATGATTCTAGTAATCAAGGCGGAACATCCGGACCAACAGTAGCAGCGCTTAGAAAAGCAATCGATGTAATGGAAGAAAAGTCCGACGTCGATATTAAAGTCTTAGCAATACCAGGCCTTAGACACGAGTCGATCACTGATTACGCTGTAGATTCTACTGAGAGAAGGTTCGATGCGCTCTTTGTGATGGACGTTGAGGAAAAAGACACTGTTAGTTCATACGTCACGTCTTCAGCTGATCAAGTAATTAATGTTTCTAACACAGTGACTAGATTTGCTAATAGAAACATGGACTCATCGTTTGCCGCCGCATACTTCCCCGACGTGGTAATAACTGATCCGTCAACGCAAACAAATGTTCAGTGTCCGCCTTCAGTTGCTGTTATAGGAGCTTTAAGTTATAATGACTCTGTGGCACATCCTTGGTATGCACCTGCAGGATTTACCCGCGGCGCTCTGATGTCAGTTATAGAATCACAAGTGAAGCTAAATCAAGCAAACCTTGACGAATTGTATGAAGTAGATATCAACCCACTTGCTTCTTTTGGACACACTCCTGAGGTTGTGGTCTTCGGACAAAAGACCCTTTTGGCGAACAAGAGCTCTCTAGATAGAGTCAACGTTAGGCGTCTTCTAATCGAAGTAAGAAGAAAGGTAAGGGTCGTCGCAAATACTCTTCTATTCGAACCAAACAGAGCAGATACACTTACTAAATTCTCAAATGCTGTGACCCCAATTCTCGCAAGAATTCAGGCGCTGCAAGGTCTAGAAAGATTTAAGGTCCAGATTGATACAACAACCACAACACAGGCAGATGTCGAAAATAACACCATCCGAGGCAAGATCTACTTGCAACCTACACGTGCAGTAGAATTTATCAGTCTAGACTTCGTTGTAACAAATGCAGGTGCTGAGATTTAATGCTCCAGTCCATGCTGTATATTAATTTTCGGGATATAATTCAATGGCACAGAAAACATTTTTAAGCCCGGCTGTTAGCACTAGAGAAATAGATCTCAGCCAGCCATCAAAAAGAAAACCAGCAGGTATTCCCGCTGGTGTAATTGGTACTGCCCGTCGAGGCCCAGCTTTTGTGCCAGTCACAGTCGCGACCTTCCAAGACTTTGTATCAAAATTCGGTAATACAGACGGAGAGGCCTTTGGGCCTCTTGCAATGCATGAGTGGTTGAGGAATGCCCAAGCCGGAACGTATGTAAGAGTCTTAGGCATAGGCAATGCTGAGGCACGTGCAACATCAGGAAAAGTCGCCAGTGCAGGTTTTGTCGTGGGGTCACAGCAGGTCCAGGCCAACGGAAACTTTGGAACAAACCCATATGCACATTCAACCACAGGCCCAGGGCAGCTAGGAAGATCTTTTGTACTCGGGTGTTTCATGTCAGAATCTGCTGGCAGCTCATTTCTTAGTGATGCAGGAATACAAAAAGGAACCCTCCGAGCAACAGCATCAGTAACAATCCTCAATGCCGGCGAGATCACAAACAACGCCCAAATATCGTTTGTTACAGCTGGTGGTGATACAGTCACAATTACCGGTCATGCTAGTGCCAATGCCATGACCACAACGTCTGGTGCTTCCACGGATGGAACGTTTGCTGCCGGAAACACCCTCTCTGGTGATACCGCCGGCAACAAAGCTCAAGCCCTCGCTATCGCCGCTGCCATCAGCCTCCATGACGATTTTACTGCAACCGCTGTCGACACCAATGTTATAACAATAACACAGAACACAGGCGGAGAAGCAGGCAATACAACCATTACTATAGCCAAGAATGGCGCAGACGGGAATATGTCTGCCGATGATATCGCCGTTGGGGATTCTTTTACTGCCGGCCATGACGTCACAGCACAGCCAATTGTAAGAGGAATTTTAATGTTCCCATCTGGGGTCGTGCCAACTCTCAATACATCTATAACTGCGCTCAGCTCGAAAGGTGCCTTAGCTCAAGGAACACCTGGCGTTGCCAACCAGCAGGAAGGTATTGAAAGAGGCTGTGCCGTAGGCGATATCATAACAGGTTCTGGTGATAAACAAGAGTTTGTAATGCTCTTAAACGGTCACAAGGTTTCTGATGGATACCTTAACGTGATCACTGCATCATTTGAGCAAGATGCTCCAAATAACTTTAGGAATATGTTCAATACCGATCCTACAAAGATCGAAGAAGCCGGACATTATCTATACCAAGACTATCAGATACACAAATCTTTTGCAGTTCCAACAGGATCAGGTGCGACATACTGGGATGACACCAGAGGCTCCGGTCAAGACGACGGATCAGCAGGCAAGAAATATGCAACAGCTTTTCTCCTACCGTCCTCAGGGTCAAGAAATGATTCTTCTGAGTCATCTTCTACAGTTCTAGGTAATATCAACCTCGAAGGCTTCGAAGATAGATTCAGAACAGCTTTCTCGCCCTTTGTAGTATCACAGCAGTTCGGCGGCCAAAATAAGAATTTGTTTAGGATACATGCTCTTGATGACGGACAAGCTGGATCTGACACGTTTAAAATTACAATCGAGAACATTATTGGTTCAACGAATGAGAATAGAAAGTTTGGATCGTTTGATCTAGTTGTACGTAGGTTTGATGATTCTGATGTAAAGCCAGAAGTTCTAGAAAAGTACAATAGAATCGATTTAGACCCATCTAGTGATAGGTACATTGCTAGAGCCATTGGTGACACACATACTTTTTATGACTTCGATAAGAAGGCAGGCGCCCAAAAGCTGGTCATCGATGGAATATATCCTAATATGTCACAATATATTAGAGTTGAAACATCAGAAGCTCTAGACGAAAGTGCCATAGACGATTCAGCACTTCCAGTAGGCTTTCGAGGCCTATACCACATGGTGACATCAGGCGCCGCAGGCGACACCGGTGGCCTCGGATCAGTATTGTCAGGAACACTTTCTGGAAGCGGAGAATCAGCTCGTCAAAACCACGTAAGCCGAGGATCGATTGACCCAGATGACCATCATCTTCGTTTAGCGATGAACTCATTCTCTGGTTCTTTCCAAAACGTAGTACAGTTCCCAATTCCTATGAGAGACAATATTTCACGAGGATCTGGAAAAAGAATCGAAGCAGATGCAAGTCTTACGTGGGGAATCCAGTTTGAAAAGAAAAAGAACCTATCAGAACCAAATGCCCTCGAAGTCTTAGATGAGTCGATCAGAAGCTTTGTAAGATATCTCCCACACCATCTTGAATCAGATCAGAACGTTTGGGCCGGAGATAATGAAGGGGTAACAGATATTGGCGGCGCCGTTCTTGATGCTGATAGATTTAACAATAACCTGTTCTCGCTAGAAAGAATCGAAGTAATAACTGATACTAGCAGCAAGCCTGATCCTCAACAGTGGGCAGTTGCAGCCTATCGTAGAGACGGAACAGCTAACTCTACAATGACAGATATTTTTGGAACCGCTGGCCAGTCTTCCAGGCTTATTGATCCGGCATTAGACTTTGCCCATCTTCCTTCTAGAAAGTATCTCAAGTTCACTTTCCCACTTCAGGGAGGTTTCGATGGTGTTAACGTCTTTGATAAAGACAAGGCAAAGTTCAGAGATAATGCTGTAAGAAGAGAAATGGATGACTCGAGCAACCAGGGTGGCATTAAGGGACCAACAGTAGCAGCTCTTAGAAAAGCAATCGACGTAATGGAAGAGAAATCAGACGTCGATATTAAAGTCTTGGCAACACCAGGCCTCAGGCATGAATCTATTACAGACTACGCTGTCGAATCGACCGAGCGCCGATTCGATGCACTTTACATAATGGATATTGAGGAAAAAGACACTGTTAGCTCATACGTAACCTCCTCAACTGATCAAATAATTAATGTTTCTAACACAGTGACTAGATTTGCTAATAGAAACATGGACTCATCATTCGGAGCAGCTTACTTCCCCGACGTGGTAATAACTGATCCTTCTACAAAGACGAATGTCCAGTGTCCGCCTTCAGTTGCTGTTCTAGGAGCTTTGAGCTATAATGACGCTATAGCCCATCCTTGGTATGCACCTGCAGGATTCAATAGAGGTGGATTAACATCTGTATTAGAGTCCCAAGTGAAGCTAAATCAAGCAAACCTTGACGAACTATACGCTGTAGACATTAATCCACTTGCTTCTTTCGGTCACACCCCTGAAGTTGTCGTCTACGGTCAAAAGACGCTCTTGGCGAACAAAAGTTCACTGGATAGAGTTAATGTTAGAAGGCTCCTGATTGAAGTAAGAAGATCAGTCCGAGGCGTTGCAAATACCCTCCTATTCGAACCAAATAGAGAGGATACGCTCACCAAATTCTCAAATGCAGTAACCCCAATTCTTTCAAGAATCCAGGCCCAGCAAGGAATAGAGCGGTTTAAAGTTCAGATTGATACAACAACCACAACACAGGCAGATGTCGAAAATAACACCATCCGGGGCAAGATCTACTTGCAACCCACGCGTGCCGTAGAATTCATCAGCCTAGATTTTGTCGTAACAAATGCAGGCGCCGAGATCTAAAAAAGGCAGAATTGAGATACTTAGATAGGTAAAACTCTTAAACTCTTAAGGAGAGATAAAAATGGCAGAAACACTACCAGTTACCGATATGTTACCCAACAAGTTCGAGCCGAAGCGAAAGTTTCGCTGGGTCTTCGCAATTGAGGGTATTGACGCATTTTTGATGAAGACGGCTGCTCGTCCAACTATTAATACAGAAGAGCAGGAAATAAGCTACATCAATCATACGCGATATGTCGCAGGAAAAACTAAATTTGACGCACTAAGCTGCACGCTTCACGACCCAATTGCTCCATCAGGAGCCCAGCAGGTTATGGAATGGATAAGAACTCACTTTGAATCAGTCTCAGGCCGCGGCGGCTATGCTGATTTCTACAAGCGCGATTGTCAGCTTAAGCTTCTCGATCCAGTTGGAACAGTTGTTGAGCTCTGGGATATTAAAGGTGCCTTCTTAACTGCAGCATCTTTTGGAGATCTAGACTACGGAGCATCAGACCCGACAGAGATTTCTCTGACAATAAGATTTGATAACTGCGTCTTGCAGTACTAGACTTTCGTCGTCTTAAGAGTTTTGTTTTAGAACCCTCTTGTGTTTTGGGCACTTGGGGGTTTTATTTTATTCAATTTTAGATGATTTAATAATTTCAATCGACAAGTAAGATTAGAATAGGATGAATACCAACCTCAGCGACCTTCATCTAGATGATAAGTAGAGTATATAGCCGCTAGGAGTTAGAGATGCCAGTTTACAATAGTCCTTCAGTTACAGTGAGGTCCGAAGATACCCCTCACGCGCAACAGTTTACTGAACCGACAACCAGCGCCGCCACAATCATTGGCCCTGCCAGAAGAGGCCCCGCATTTATTCCAGTAAGATTTTCATCTTTTGATCATTTTGAGTCTGTTTTTGGGTCAACTGACTCAGAGCGATTTGGACCACTTGCGGTCAGAGCGTGGATAGGAGAGCCTGGCACAACCGGGACCTACATAAGGACCTTGGGCGCAGGCACTTGCAAAAAAAGAGAAAGCACAGGAGAAAACGCCGGAAGAGTAGACAAGGCCGGCTTTGTAGTGGGAGACGAGCAACTTTCTGAAAACAATGGGTTTATCGCCAAAAATTCTCAAGCCGGAGAAAATGGACCTCTTGGAAAAACATACTTCTTAGGATGCTTCATGTCGGAGTCGGCAGGAAGTACATACTTTAGCGACGCCGGAATTATCCACGGAATGGATAATTTAGGATACCATGCGAAGTCTGATCCAAAGAATGGGTCAATTCCGGTCTTGAGAGGCATCTTGATGGTCCCTTCCGGAGTATCACCTTCGCTTACGTCTGATACTGTGGGTAACAATGAGCCTAGCAGTGTCTCTTTCGGAAAATTCGACGCAGCAGGATCAGGAGACGGAGGTGGAGCTTTCGGAGACATCAACTCAGTCACCGGCGACAAACAACGATTCATAATGATACTAAACGGTTTCACAGCTATTAAAGACGCCACCGGAAACGTTCTTCCTAACGGTGACGGTGATCTATGGAACAATGCGATAACAGCATCATTCGATCCTCTTGGCGACGCCGATGTTGAGTATTTTGGGAATGTCTTTAATACTGACCCACTAAAAATACAGAAAGCCGGCCACTATTTGCATACTCACTATCCAATCGATATGATACATGCAATAGCCACAGGATCGGGAATAGTAGGCAATTTCTCCATAGCCGAAGGCGACGGAGAAGCCTCGGTAGACGGTGCAACAGTCAATGTAAAGTATGAGACAGCTTTTTTACTAACTGGAAGCTTTAGAAACTCAGGGTCGGCAACATCTAGTACACATGTAGGCACTCCTAATTTTGAAGGATTCGAAAACAGGTACACGACTGCCTTCTCTCCGTTTGTAACAGGTCACAAAGTATCAGGAAAAAGACAAGATCTTTTTAGAATACACACCTTAGACGACGGCCGCGCAGGCTCGGACGCTCTAAAGATAACAATCTCAAATATATACGCTTCAAACAATGAAGACTTTAATCCTTACGGAACATTTGACCTGCATGTCAGGAGAGCCGATCAACCAGATATCTTATTTGGGGCTTTCTCTGATGCAGTTGAATCTTTAGAGACCTTCGCCAACTGTAATCTAGATCCATCTAGTCCAAACTATATTGCTAAGAAAATCGGTGATACACACACTTTCTTTAATTTTGATAGTAGTCTAAGTCAAAAGATAATCGTAGAAGGAAAGTATCCTAGCGTTTCACAGTATATTAGAGTTGAGATGGATCCTAGCATCGACCTGGGCACAACTCCAACAACACTTTTGCCTATAGGCTTTAGGGGTTTAAACCATCTAATAACATCGGGGTCAACTTCAAACGTAGCGGGCTACAGGTCTTCTATTCTATCCGGACAGCTCTCTCGAGAAAGTGGAAATGCAGGAGAAAGAAATCCGTCAACTTCACTTTCTGACGCTTCGAGTGATATCGTCGCCAGAGTGATACAACCTCCTGTTCCTATGAGAGAAAACATTAAGGTCATAAACCCACTCGATACCGGGCCCTCATCAACAGGAAAGGTCGAAGGCAATTTAACCTGGGGCGTTCAATATGAAAGAAAGACGCAGCTGGATTTTCCAAATGAGTCCACAGTGAATTCTGAATTACTCCGAGGCCTTGTTGAATATATGCCCGATTACCACACTGATTATCAGAACGCCTGGGTCGGAAACAATCATGGTGCACCTGATCTAGGCGGTTGCGTCCTCGATGCTGATAGATTCAATAGGAATTCGTTTACTTTGGAGAACATAGAAGTAATTGAAAATGTAGACAGCTACCCTGATGCAGACGAGTGGTCAGCGGCTGTCTATAGAAGAACCGGGAAGGCTGTGAAGACAATGAGTAACTCTGATGGTGTTACAAAAGTTTCTCGTCTTTTAGATGCCAAAAGAGACCTTACGAGCGTGACTGAAAATAGCACGACAGGCAAATACCTTAAGTTCACATTCCCACTGCAGGGAGGGTTCGACGGTGTAAATATTTTTAATAGAGACAAATCACTCTTTACAGACAACGCAGTTAGAAGAGAATATCTCGATCCTGCTCAAGGGAAAGGCAAAGGCCCGACGGTCTCCGCCTATAAAAAGTCTCTGGACATCTTGCGAGATACCACCATTCCTATGAGTATATTGGCTCTTCCTGGTATTCGCCATGTCCCACTCACAGAGTATGCGACAGAAATGGCTGAGAACAGATTTGATACTTTTTATGTGATGGACATTCCGTTGCTTGATGTAAGTAGTACTGTTATAACA
>Ga0115000_10000277_pt1 | contig 47194 bp, 47 predicted proteins | sample ArcticOcean_MG_C_6_FD_89690 | JGI IMG/M metagenome (GOLD analysis project Ga0115000, IMG submission 89690) | Marine microbial communities from western Arctic Ocean - ArcticOcean_MG_CB8_128 | ecosystem: Environmental > Aquatic > Marine > Oceanic | place: Arctic Ocean: Canada Basin | collected...
ATTGTTGGTTTTTGGGGAGGGGATATAGAGAATAAAAAATCAGAGGCTTTAAACTTAAATCAAAAAATTTATAAAAGGTTCTATGAGTTTCAAGACTTTCAGTTTGTTATTATTTATAATAAAGAAGAATCTCAAGCAATTACAGATCTTAAAGCAGAGTTGATTAGTGGCGTTGGGACTGATTTAAAAAAATGGAATTTTATTCCAACTACACAAACAAATATTGAAATGGTATTTGATAGTTTTAAAACCAATCTTGAGTTAGATAAGAACTACAGCACACCCTATGTCTTCATAGTAGACAGGGATCTTAGCTTGAGGGGGAGGGATGATGATGAAGATATTGGATTGCTTTATGGTTTTAATTCTCAATCTGTTGCAGAAATTAATAATAAGATGGTAGATGACGTTAAGATTATTCTAGCTGAATATAGATTAGCATTAAAGAAAAACGACTCTTTATTTAATGAATAATAATATAAAATATATTGGACTACTAATAGTTATAATTCTTTTTGGAATCTTTTCTTTACCTAAGATTTATGAAAGAGTAGTTAACTATGATATTAAAGACTCTAATAGACTAAACACTAATCAGAGGCTATCGTATTTAACAATTTCTGATGAAAAAAGAAAAGCTCCTGATTTTGTCTTAACTAATCAAGACTCAATATTAATTTCAAATGATGATATGTTAGGAAAGGTATATGTGTTAGAGTTCTTCTTTACCAGATGCCCTGATATTTGTATTGAAATGAATAAAAACATGAAGTCACTGGATGAACAATTAGGAGATTCAAATGATTTTGGAATTATCTCCATAACAATTGATCCTAATAATGATTCACCATACGTTTTAAAGAAATACTCTGAAGCACTAGATGTTAAATCTCAAAACTGGCATTTTTTAACAGGTGAAAAAGACTATATATATGAGCTTGCAAATATTGGATTTAATATTTATGCAAATCAAAATGCAAATTTTGCAGGAGGTTTTGAGCATCAGGGATATTTTGCACTTATTGATAAAGATGGTTATATTCGATCTAGAAGGGATAGTTTTGGCAACCCAATAATGTATTATTTAGGTGTTAATGATATCAATGCTAGCATGCAGGGAACAGATATGCTAAGCTATGATATAAAAAAATTAATTGATGAGTAAAATTGAAAATTCTGGTCAAGGTTTAAAATATAAAACTTTAATAATTATAGTTTCTATAGTTATTCCTGTTGTTGTTTTAATTCTATTTAACATAAGAATAACATCTCTTCCTCAACTAACATTTTTACCACCTATTTATGCTTCAATAAATGGTCTGACTGCTATACTTTTGCTTAGCGCTCTTTATAGTGTAAAAAATAAAAAGATCAAACAACATGAGCTTTTAATGAAGGTGTCAATATCCTTATCTTTAGTATTCTTAGTCATGTACATACTTTATCACATGACTACAGATGCAACTCAATATGGAGGAGAAGGATTTATAAGATATGTATACTTTTTTATTTTAATAACCCATATAACACTATCCATCTTTATTGTTCCTATGGTACTTATCACTTATGTAAGAGCTATCTCTAAAATGTTTGATAAACACAAAAGAATAGCTAGAATTACATTCCCTATATGGCTGTATATTGCAATTACAGGCGTTGTGGTTTATCTTATGATTTCACCTTATTATATTCACTGATGAAGAAATACTATCTATTTTTTATTTTATTTTTCATAACTACTGTTGATGTCCAGTCACAATGTTCCATGTTAAGTGCTATGATGGAAACTGATCAGGGTTACGAATCAGCTAAAGGACTAAATAGGGGTATTGTCTATTTAATGTCTATTCCATATATATTAATAGGATTGATTATTTGGAAAATATATAAAACTAATAAGGCAGGATAAATTTTTTTATCTCTTTAAAGTCAAATGAAATAAATAAACATGAAGAATAAATCGTGTAATAAAAAATTTATTAGGTACTTTGCATAACATAGTACTACATGTTTTTATTGACTAAAAATAAACTTTACCAATATTTAATGTTCTAATTATTTAGAATTTAGGTAATTTTGCAAAATATATGATAGAAATTAAAAATTTACATAAGTCTTATCAAATGGGTTCATCTTCATTACATGTTCTTAAAGGCATTGATTTTTCTGCTAATGATGGTGAATTAGTTGCTATAATGGGGTCTTCAGGTTCTGGAAAATCTACATTACTTAATATTTTAGGTATGTTAGACACATCAGATAATGGAACTTATGACCTTGATAAAATTCGTATTGCAGATATGGATGAAAAAAAGGCAGCCAACTATAGAAATAAGTTTTTAGGTTTTGTTTTTCAATCTTTCAACTTAATTAATTACAAAAATGCTCTTGAGAATGTTGCTTTACCATTATATTATCAAGGTATACCTAGAAAAGAAAGACAAGTAATTGCTCTTAATTATTTAGATAAAGTAGGACTTAAAGATTGGTCTACCCATTTACCAAGTGAATTATCGGGTGGTCAAAAGCAAAGAGTTGCAATAGCGAGAGCTTTAGCATCAAATCCAAAAGTTTTACTTGCCGATGAACCTACTGGTGCGCTTGACTCTAAGACTTCAATGGAAGTTATGGCCTTAATTCAAAAAATAAATAATGAAGGAAAAACTATATTAGTCGTAACTCATGAGCAAGATATTGCAGAAATGTGTAAAAGAGTAGTTCGTCTAAAAGATGGAGTAATAGTTGAAGATAAAAAAGTAAAACAAAACATTATCAAAAATGTTTAATATAGAACGTTGGAAAGAAATATTTCAGTCTATTCAAAAGAATAAACTTAGGACAGCACTCTCGGGCATTACAGTCTCACTGGGTATTTTTATATTCATAATTCTTTTTGGACTTGGAGAAGGATTAAAAAACTCTTACAGTGATTTATTTCTAAATAATGCCAATAATGTTATATATGTATATCCTGGAAAAACTACTAAACCATTTGATGGATTTAAAACTAATAGACGAATCCAATTAAAAAATCGAGATATAGCAGCTTTACAGAAAGAATTTGAAAATTCTATTGAATATATAAATCCTGCTCTATTTGTTAGAGAGTCAATCTCATATGGATTAGAAACATTCGATTTTGATATATCAGCAGTATCTCCTGCGAATCAAATTATCGAAAAGCATGTCTTAATGAAGGGAAGATATATTAATGAAAAAGATATTAAAGAAAAAAATAAAGTCACTACTATTGGTAGACTAGTTGCTAGAGATATTTTCAAAGGAGAAGATCCTATAGGTAGGTTTATAAACCTTGGCTCCAGATCTTTTAAAGTAGTTGGAGTGTTTCAAGACACTAGTGGTGATACAGAGGAAAATAAATTAATTATTCCTTATACTACAAGACAACAAATTTTAAAAGGAACTGATGTGGTTGGAAACATTGGAATTACTTTTGATCAAACAATAGGTGGATCAGGAGCTGTAAAATTATCTGATAATATTAAATCTTTCTTGAAAAAAATAAAATCAGTTGACCCTACAGATCCAAGTGGAATTAGAGTTAGAAATGTAGCAGATGAGATAGATAGATCCATGCAGTTTGCAAATGCTTTACAAATAATTGTGACGTTTGTTGGAATAGGAACACTGATTGCAGGAATCATAGGAATTTCTAATATTATGGTTTTTATCGTTAAGGAAAGAACAAAAGAACTTGGTATTAGAAAAGCACTAGGAGCAGAACCTAGTGAGATAATAAAAATGATTCTAACTGAATCAATTTTTATTACTGCAATATCTGGTTTCTTAGGAATGATTTTAGGAATCATAATTCTTAATACTCTAGATTCTGGGGCTCTGCAAGAATTTTTTATTACCAGAGCAGGTGTTAATATTAATATAGCTTTATCAGCAACAGTAATATTGATAATATTTGGAGTAATTGCTGGATATATTCCCGCTAAACGAGCTGCTCAAATTAAACCAATTGTAGCATTGAATGATGAATAGTTTTAAAAAAATATTTGATAGAGATACATGGGATGAAATTTTTGAATCAATTTCAAAAAACAAGACTAGGACTATTATAACAACTATAGGAGTGTTCTGGGGTATATTCATATATATTGTTTTGGCTGGTGCTGCAACAGGTATTCAAAATGGTTTTGATGATGCTTTTAGTGGGTTAAGTAAAAACTCCATGGGAGTATGGGCACAAAGAACTTCTATTCCATATAAAGGTTTTGAGGAAGGTAGACAACCCCTATTTAGATTAAATGATGTTGACAAATTAAAAAGTAGAATACCCGAAATTGAATATATAGCACCAGGCCTTCAAGCTGGAGCTTTTTCTGGTTCACCTCCATTAGTAACAAGGGGTACTAAATCTGATAACTTTAACGTTTTTGGTAACTTTCCAGTCTATGCTAAAATTTCAGTTATTAAAATATTTGATGGTGGAAGATATATTAATGAAGAGGATATTAAATATGAGAGAAAAGTAGCTGTTATTGGCGAAGGTACACAAGAAAGATTATTTACTGAAGGTGAAGATCCTCTTGGAAAATATATTGAAATTAATGATATAAATTTTAAAGTAGTAGGAGTTACAAAATTTTCTGAAGGGGGTGGGTTTGGATCAGATTCGGATGTAACTATTCCGTATACTACTTTTGCTAAATTATATAATAGGGGTGATCGATATGGATTTATGTTTATAGCTGGATATGATTATATAAACCCAAATTATTTAGAAGAGACAGTAATATCAAATTTAAAAGTATTAAAAACTGTATCCCCAGAAGATGAAAGGGCTTTTGGAACTTTTAATATTGGTTCATTATTTGAAAGTATCATAAAATTCACAAAAGGGTTGGTTTTCTTATCTCTTGTTGTTGGTATAGCCACAATTTTTGCTGGTGTTATTGGAATTGGTAATATAATGCTAATTGCAGTTAAGGAGAGAACTAATGAGTTAGGTATAAGAAGAGCATTAGGTGCTACTCCTGGAGAAGTAAAAGTTCAAATTGTATTAGAATCAGTTTTTCTTACAATTATAGCGGGAATAATAGGGATTACTGTTGGTGCCTTTTTACTATTTGTTATAAATATAGGTACTTCAGGTTTGGAAGACTTTCCCTTTACAAACCCAACTGTTCCTTTAGCTATTGTATTTGGTGCATTTATTACTATGGTGAGTTTAGGAACACTTATTGGACTAATTCCAGCTGAGAGAGCTGTAAGTATTAAGCCTATTGAGGCTTTAAGAGAAGAGTAATTAATTAAAATAAAAAAAAATGAAATTTAAAAATATCGGAATTATAGTATTAATCTTAGGTTTTCTATTAGCCATTGCCTATTTCGTCAGAACAAATAGTACAGCAGCAATTCAATATGACACAACTACTGCATTTACCTCAAGTATTCAAAAAACATCTGTTGTGACAGGTACAGTTATTCCTGAGGATGAGGTTGAAATAAAACCTCAATTAAATGGAATCATTTCAGAAATAATGGTAGAAGAAGGTGACATGGTTAATAATGGTGATTTGATTGCAATAATTAAAGTAGTTCCAGATGAGAGATCTGTTTATGGAGCTCAATCTCAAGTAAACGCTGCGGAATTAAATGTTAAGAATGCTGAAAGACAGATGCAAAGAGCAGAAGAATTATTTTCAAAGCAAATAATTTCTCAACAAGAATATGAAGACGCAGAATTAAGATTCAATACTGCAAAAGAAAACTTACAAGCAGCACAAAATGATTTAGAAATTATTAGAAAAGGATCTGTCTCTGGATCATCAACTGCAAACACAAATATTAGAGCTACTATCACTGGAACTATTCTTGAGATTCCCATTAAACTAGGTGATCAAGTAATTGCAGCTAATAGCTTTAATTCTGGATCAACAGTTGCGATAATTGCAGATTTAAATAAGATGATCTTTGAGGGGCAAGTTGATGAAGCGGAAGTTGGAAAGTTAGAGGTTGGTCAGGACCTAAGTGTAAGTATGGCTGCTATTCCTGATAAAGATTTTCAGGCAAGATTAAAATTTGTTGCTCCAAAAGGTACTGAAGCTGGAGGTGCAGTCCAATTTAAAATTGAGGCTGATCTTACTCTAGATGAAAGTTCATTTATAAGAGCAGGATACAGCGCAAATGGATCACTAGTTGTTGATAACAGACAAGATATAATGGTAATTGCTGAGGCTTTGTTACAATTTGACAGAAGAACATCATTACCATATGTTGAGGTTGAGACATCTTCTCAAAATTTTGAAAGAAGAGACATTACTGTTGGATTATCAGATGGAATTAAAGTTGAGATTTTAACTGGACTAGAAATGACAGATAAAATTAAAATCTGGAATAAAACAGAACCGATTAAGATTGAACCTGAAGAATCAGCTTTTGATTCATTTAGGGAGGACAGATAAAAAAAATAAAAATGATAAAAAAATATATTCTTCTAACTCTATTTTCTTCAACACTTGCTTTTTCTCAGTCAGGTGATAATGTTTTAACACTTCAGGATGCTGTAGAAATGGCAATTGAAAAAAATATAAGTATAAAGCAATCAGAATTAAACTTACTTAACTCTGAAATAGCTAAATCTGACGCAATAGGAAATTTTCTACCAAGAGTTTCAGCATCAGCTAACCACCAATGGAACATTGGTAGAGGGATTAATATTACAACTAATGTAATTGAAGATATAACCACTTCATTTTCATCTATGAGTGCAGGTTTTGGTTTAGATGTCTATAATGGATTTAGAAATGTATATCAACTTCATAGAGCTAATCTTGAAATTCTTTCTTCACAGTTTCAACTAGATGATATGAAAGATGATATAAAGCTTTTAGTAGCAAACTCCTATTTGCAAATCATGTTTAATAGTGAAATACTTAAAGTTCAAAAATCACAACTTGAAATCACTAAGCTAGAATTTGAAAGAACTAAAGATTTAATTGAAATTGGAACATTTTCACCAAGACAAATTTTTGAAATTGAAGCAAATCTAGCATCTCAAGAACAAAGTGTTGTTCAGGCCGAAAATAATTTTAGAAATGCAAAGTTAAGTTTAGCACAACTTCTTTTAATCGATGATTTTGAAAGTTTTGATATTGCATATGAAGATTTTAGTGTTCCATTTTCAGATATACTATCTAAAACACCTAAGGAAATACTTGAGAAATCTTTAACCTTCAGAAATGATATTAAATTAGCGGAGACCAACATATCTATAGCTGAGAAGGATATTCAAATATCAAAATCTCAATTACAGCCAACAGTTAGTTCATTTTATCAATGGAATACTAGAATTTCTTATTTAGATAATACTCCTAGTTTTAATGATCAATTTAATTTAAATGATGGTCAAGGATATGGACTTGCTTTAAATATTCCAATATTTCAAGGAAAACAGATAAGAAACAATGTTGAAAGAAGTAAAGTAAATCTTAACAGGTTGCAAAATCAATATGAACAAGAAAAATTAAATCTGGAAAATTCAATTAATCAAGCATATAATGATCTAAAAGGAGCAATTAAGTTATATGAAGCTTCAAACAAGACTTTGGAATCATTAAAAAATGCATTTGAAGATGCCTCGGATAGATTTTTACTTGGCTCAGTAAATTCTTTTGATTTTATTCAATCTAAGCAAAGATACGAGTCTTCTGTTTCTGAAAATATTAGAGCTAAGTTTGATTACATATTTAAACTTAAAGTTTTAGAGTTCTATTTTGGACTTCCTTTATCAATTCCTCAATCTAATTAAATTGGTATGAGATGTCATTAATTTTAAACTTAGAGACATCTAGTAAAAACTGTTCTGTTTCTCTATCATCAAAAGGGAAACTAATTGATTTGATTGAGTCTGAAGATGAAAATTATAGACATAGTGAACTTCTAACAACTTCAATTCAAGATATACTATCAAAAAATAATTTAAATGTAAAATCTTTGGATGCAATTTCAGTTGGAATTGGTCCAGGTTCTTTCACAGGTTTAAGAATAGGTCTTTCAGTATCAAAAGGACTTTGTTACCCCCACAACATAAATCTAATTGGAATATCGACACTCAAGATTCTTGCTAATTCAGTAAACCCTAAAACAGATAATATAGTCTGTTTAATTAACGATAAAGGAAATTACTTTTATATGTCAAAGTATAATTCTGCTTTAGAAGAATTAATATCCCCTAGGGTACAGTTGGTTGATGAAGAATTTTTAGATAATACTTTTAATGAGTCAACAACAATTGTAGTTAATACAGAGAGTGCTTATTCTTATGTAAGAGAAATTTTAAATAAAGAAGGTGATTTAACAAAGTGTGTAATAAGCTCCTCTAAGATGATAGAGCTTTCACAACAATCATTTGATAAAAAAATATTTGAAGATTTAGCTTACGTGGAGCCAATGTATGTAAAGAAGCCCTACGTAAACTAATCAGTTTATTTAGAAACCAAGCTCCATTTTTACGTCAGCTAAAAGATCTTTTCCATCGGCAAGAATAATTCCTCCGTTTGGACTTGAATCTATGACGTAATTAAATCCTTGATCTTTTCCAACTTTTGTAATAGCATCTCTAGCTTTCTCAAGAAGAGGAGTCATTAAATCCATTTGCTTTTTCTGAAGCTCTTGTGCAGCAGAGTCTCTAAACTCTTGCAAATTTGTTTGCATACTTTCAAGCTCTTTTTGTCTAGCTTGATTTGTAACATCAGTTTGATTTGCAGCGTCTGAAGAATAGCTTTGAGCTTTAGTTTGGAATTCCTTAAATGCATTGTCAATTTGAGTTGTGTAATCTTTTTCAAGTTTAGCTAGTTCATTTTGAGCAGAAATTACTTCTGGCATTTCACTAATAAGCTGTTGGACATTGATGTGTGCTACATTAGATTGAGCTACCGCATTAACGGGAGCTAAAGCTATGAAAGTAGCTGTTATTAATTTAAGTATCGATTTCATAATCTGTTAAAATTTTCGAATGCAATATCGTAATTTTTCTTTAAAAAACGATTAAAATTGTTGACCTATTACAAAGTGAGTCTGCCATCCAGATGGTTGTCCAGTATTTGAAAGGTCTGTAGAATCAAACCCATATCCAAAGTCAATTCCAAGAAGTCCAAACGCAGGCATGAATACCCTCACACCAATACCAGCAGATCTTTTTAAGTCAAAAGGACTGTAGTCTTTGAAATTATCAAAACCATTACCTGATTCAAGAAAAGTTAAAGCAAAAACAGATGCACTAGGTTTTAAACTTACAGGATACCTAAGTTCTAAAGAAAACTTATTATAAATAATTGATCCATCTCTGCTTGAAAGGGATCCGTTTTCATAACCTCTTAAAGATATTGTTTCTCTTCCATCCATTGCATATTGTTGCATACCATCACCACCTAAATAGAATCTTTCAAAAGGAATATTACCTTTATTACTATTATATGTCCCTAAAAACCCAAAGTCTGTTTGTGCTTTTAAAACAAATTTACCAAACAATCTAGTATACCAACTTCCATCAAACTTAACTTTATAAAACTCTAACCATCTATACTTAGCTTGATCAATCTCAGCTAGATTAGGAGATCCATTGTTATTTTGAAATTTAGGTCTTTCATCAATATTAGAAAAGTCATCCCCAGAAATCAACGAATAAGGAGGTGACAATCTTGCGCTTAAAGAAAAGCTTGATCCTCCAACAGGAAATATAGGGTTAGTATAAGTGTTATTTCTTGAAAGAGATATATTATAGGCTATATTATGAGATTCTCCATTCCCAAATGTAAAAAGTCCAGTAAAGTAATTTTGTAGATTATAATACTGGTATGATATTGATTGAGAGAGAACAAAATAATCATCAGGGACTCTAAGTCTCTTGGCTATACCAATATTAAATCCTGCAATTTCAAATGATTGACTTTTATCTGCTCTTCTTGTAAAATAGTCATATCTATATTGTTTTGTAGATGAAAGTGAAAGAGAGAATTGAACAGGTTCTCTTCCTCCAAACCATGGTTCAACAAAACTGAAACTTTTAGTACTATAAAAAGAACTAGTTTGAAGTCTAATAGCTAGAGTTTGTCCGTCTCCCATTGGGAGGGGTCTCCAAGCTTTTCTATTTTTAATATTTTTTGTAGAAAAATTATTAAATGCAAGACCAATAGTACCAATAAAACCTCCACCACCATAACCACCTTGTAATTCTATTTGACTAGCTCCAGCTTCAATTAACCCAAGTTCAATATCTACTGTTCCTTGATTTGGGTCTACATTTTTAAAATCAGGACTTATTTGTTCAGCATCAAAAAATCCTAATTGACCAACCTCACGTATGGTTCTTACAACTTTATCTTTACTGTAAAGTTCACCAGGTTTAATTCTTAGTTCACGATAAATAACATTATCATTTGTTTTTGTGTTACCAACAACCGTAATTTTATTAAAGCTAGCTAGTTTCCCTTCATTAATTCTAATCTCAAAATCAATAGTATCATTTGCAGCACTAACTTCAACAGCATTTACAGATGAGAATAGATATCCATTGTTTTGATATAAATTAGCTAAGTCATTTGCATCTGGATTATCATCTTGAATTCTTTCTTTTAATAGAACTCCATTATAAGAATCACCATCTTTTATACCTAATATTTGATCTAGCTGAAAATCAGTGTAGGAGCTATTACCTATATAATTTATATTTCCAAAGTAATATTTGTTTCCTTCATCTATTGTTAACTCAAGATCAATTGTCTTTTCATCATTTATAATTATTGTGTCAAATTCAATCCTAGCATCTCTATAGCCTTTTTCTTTATAATATGAAATTAAGGTTTCCTTGTCAGCTATATAATCTGCATCAATAAGTTTTGATTTTTTCCAAAATCTTAAGGGAAATTTTTTCTTAGTTTTTTTAAGCTTAGACTTAAGTTTAGTATCTCCAAATATCTCATTGCCTGAGAAAGTGATATTCTTTATTTTAATCCTCTCACCTTTAGTAACATTAATATTTAGGTTACGTTTATTTGAACCAATTGAGTCAGGAGTAGAAACAATATTAACTTGAGAGTTTAAAAAACCAACTTTTTTTAAATCATTCTGAATATAGTTCTTTGTATTTGTAAGAAAACTTTCTGAAAGTCTTTTACCCTCTGACAACTCAGTTTCCTTTTCAAAAGTTTCAGCTTTACTTTTTTTAACACCATTAATAGAATAATTTAGTAATGTAGGTAGTTCATCAACATTAATCTCTAGTTTAATTTTACCATTACTGACATCAGTAACATAAAGGTTTACATCACTAAAAAGCTCAAGATTCCAAAGTTTTTTCAATACTGCACTAACCTCTTCTCCAGGAACTTGAATAGCCTGACCTTGTCTTAAACCACTATATGTAACAACAGTTCTGTCACTAAAATTTTTTAATCCAACTACAGTAATAGTGTCAATTGAATAAGTATCACCTTTCCTATAATCATCCTGTGAGAAAAGGAACGCAGTTGTTAAAATAAAAAAGCTAATAGCCTTAAATAATTTAGACCTATAATTGTTTGCTTGTTTTTCCAAATCTTCTTTCTCTATTTTGATATTCAACGATTGCTTCAGTAAAGTCTTTTTCAGTAAAGTCTGGCCAGTATACATCTGTAAAATATAATTCTGCATAAGCTATTTTCCAAAGTAAAAAATTGCTAATTCTTTTTTCTCCGCTTGTTCTAATAAGTAGATCAACATCTGGCAAATTTCTAGTGTAAAGATGGTCATTTATCACGGAATCATCAAAACTATCAAGAGAAATTATATCATTTTTAACTTTCTGTGAAATCTCTTTAACTGCTTTAAATATTTCTTGCTTTCCTCCATAACTTAAGGCAAGAGTTAATGTCATTCCGGTATTATTTTTAGTATTTTCAATAATACTTTCCAATTCTTCTTTTACTTTATCTGGAAGAGAACTTAAGTCACCTATAGCATTAAGTTTAATATTATTATTAAAAATATCTTCAAACTCTTCCTTCAGAGTCTGAACTAAAAGCTTCATAAGAGTATCAACTTCATCACTTGGCCTATCCCAGTTCTCAATTGAAAAAGTAAATAATGTCAAATATTCAATTTTATGTTTATTGGCCTCCTCAACAATTCTTTTAACAGCTCTAACACCATTTTGATGTCCAAAGACTCTTGGCATTCCCTTTTGCTCCGCCCACCTTCCATTTCCATCCATTATAATTGCAGTATGCTTGGGAATCATCTTCATTTTTTTGTGTTTTTATTTCTCATATCTTGACCCCAAAAGAGCTTTTCTCTTAATCTCTTATAAAAATTATCATTATCAAACTTAATAGTTCCAATTGTAAAATCTGCTTTAAAAATTTCAATTTGGTTAGAACAATTCACTGAATACATTCTTGAATCTACAGATAAGTTAATATCACTGTCCCCTTCAATATCTATATTTATTTTAGAATTACTAGGAATTACTAAGGATCTCATATTAATATTATGAGGAGCTATTGGATTTAAAAGCATGACATTTGATTCTGGAGAAACAATTGACCCTCCGTTACTTAATGAATAACCTGTAGAACCAGTTGGAGTAGAAATAATTAATCCATCTGACCAATAATTTGTTAAATAATTTCCATTAATCTGACATGATATATTCAAAAGTGATGTTGTGTCTTTTCTTTGAATTGTAATTTCGTTAAGAGCAAATGGGTAATCAGAAAAAGCATTATTTATAGAATTAGATTTAACTTCTAGAAGAGTTCTTTTAATAACACTAAACTTATTTTCATTAATCTGAGAAATTGCCTCTTGAATATCTTCTTTTTGAATACTTGTTAAAAAACCTAATCTACCTGTGTTTACTCCGAGAATTGGAATATTAGAGTCTTTAACATATGTAATAGATCTTAATATAGTACCATCACCTCCCACAGCAAAAACAAAATCAATATTATCCTCTATTGGGTTTTTGGAATCAAAAAAAGAGAATTTATTTTGAGTTTCTTTATTTAATTCATTTTTTATTTTAGAATCAATAACAAGTTGATTGTTTTGTGAAATAATATCAATTATTTCCTTGCAACAATCAATTGAGGATTTGTTATGAAATGCTATGTATAAAGCTATTTTCATATCACAAAAATACAAACTTTATAACTTTATTAAGTACTATATTTGCAATTAAGTTTCAACAGGATTTATGACTAAACTAAGTGTAAACATCAATAAAATTGCAACACTGAGAAATGCAAGAGGTGAAGATTACCCTAATTTAGTGCAGACTGCTAAAGACATAATAGCTTTTGGAGCCCAAGGCATAACTGTTCATCCAAGGCCAGATGAAAGACACATAAGATACTCTGACGTCAATATACTCAAGAAAAAAATTAATAGCGAACTTAATATTGAGGGAAATCCAAGTATAAATTTTATTAATCTTGTTAATGATATAAAACCGACTCAAGTAACTCTAGTTCCAGATTCTGAAGATGCAATTACATCGAATGCTGGATGGGATACAATTAATAATTCTTCATTCTTAAGTGATATAGTTAAAGAATTCCAATTAAACTCAATTCGAGTTTCAATATTTATTAATCCTGACATAAAGATGTTAGAAGGGGCTAAGAAAATAAATGCAGATAGAATTGAGCTATTTACAGGCCCTTATGCAAAACAATATAATATCGATAAATTTAAAGCAGTTGAAAAATATATTCAATGTTCAAAAGTAGCAGATGAAATTAATATAGATGTTAATGCAGGTCATGATTTAAACCAAGCTAATCTTAAGTTTTTTGTAGAATCAACAAAAAATATTAAGGAGGTTTCAATTGGCCATGCTCTTATCACTGAATCTCTTTACACTGGTTTAGAGTCAACAATTAAATCGTATCTCGATATACTTAAATGAAAATTCTTCATTCAAATTTAATTGGAAACTCTAAGAGAGATCTTTTTATTATTCATGGGTTTTTAGGAATGGGAGATAACTGGAAAACCCATGCAAACAAAATTGCTGAAAACGACTTTAGAGTTCATTTAATAGATCTTAGAAATCATGGAAAAAGCTTTTGGAGTGATGAATTTAGTTTTGAAATTATGGTTGAGGACTTATATAGATATGCTAAATATTATAATATTGAAAGCTTCAGTCTCTTAGGTCATTCAATGGGAGGGAATATAGGTATGTTATTTGCTCAAAAATATCCAGAACTATTGGAGAAAATAATAATAGTTGATATTATTCCAAAGCAATATAAGCCCCATCATGAAACAATATTGAATGGTTTAAAGTCAATAGATTTTAACAAAATAAAATCAAGGAAGCTTGTAGATATTCATCTTTCCAAATATATTAGTGATGAAAGGGTTAGACAATTTTTGTTAAAAAATTTATACTGGGTAGATAAAGAAAGCTTAGGATTAAAGTTTAATATTGAAGTTTTATTTGAATTTAAAGATAGATTATCAATAAAACTTAAAAAAGGAATAAATTTTGATAAGCCATCTCTTTTTCTTTATGGTGATAGTTCAACTTATGTTGACGAATCAGACTTTCCAATGCTTTACTCAAATTTTTCAAATATTGAGATTATTAAAGTTCCTTCTTCTGGGCATTGGGTTCATGCAGATAATCCATCATTTTTTATTGATAAAACAATTAATTTTTTAAATTGAAATATGGAAAATCACATAATTAGAAAAGCAAACTCTACTGATGTTAAAGACATTCTTAGGTTATTGATTGAGCTAGCAGTTTATGAGAAGGATCCGGATGCTGTAAAAATTAGTGAAAAAGATTTATTGGAAGATGGATTTAGAGATAACCCTAGATATGAGTGTTTTATTGCAGAGTTTAATAGTGAAATAGTTGGCCTAGCTTTTTATACTCCAAGATATTCAACCTGGGATGGAAAAACACTTCACCTTGAAGATCTTGTAGTAACTGAAAAGATGAGAGGAAAAGGTATAGGGCTATCACTTTATAAATCTTTTTTAAAGGAAGCAAAAAAACAAGGAGTTAATAGAGTTGAATGGTCAGTTCTTGATTGGAATAAACCTGCAATTGATTTCTATTTAAAGAGTGGAGCTTTAATTGATGACTATTCAAAATGGAAAATTGTTAGAATGAATAAATCATTAATTGAAAAGTTCTTATCAAGTTAATTCTGATTTTATAAACTCTATTATAAAATTTTTAATTTCATCTCTTACTAAATCAAAATTCTCATTATAAAGTCCATTATTTATTTTTGAAGGGTCATTAAAGTTTCTGTGAATTTTTTTTACATTCCTATCATGAAAAACAGGACATGTTTCATTTGCATTATCACAAACAGTAATTATAAAGTCAAAACTTTCATTGACATATTCATCAATATGATTAGAATTATAATCTGAGATATCAAGTCCAATCTCTGCCATACATTTTACAGCATTTTTATTTAATCCGTGCTTCTCAATTCCCGCACTAAATACTGATACCGAGTTATTAGTTAAATGATTTAAAAATCCATGTGCAATTTGACTTCTGCAAGAGTTTCCAGTACATAGAATTAGTATTTTTTTCATTAAAACCCTAACGAAATTTTAGCAATATAAAAGAATAAGAAGATTCCAAATATATCATTAGCTGTTGTAATAAATGGTCCGGTTGCAATTGCAGGATCAATCCCTTGTTTATCTAGAATAATTGGAACAAATGTTCCAACAAGTGCAGCTATTATAATTACACCCATCATAGAACCAGCAATTGTTAAACTCATAAATAAATCTTGATTAACAATCTGTCCAAAAATTACCAGGATTATTGCTAATACCAAGCCGTTAATTAAACTTAAACCAACTTCTTTTAAAAGTCTGGACAATAAAGAACCTTTGACTAAATCATTTGCTAAACCTTGAACGATTATTGCTGAGGATTGTACTCCAACATTTCCAGCCATAGCAGCAATAAGAGGAGTATAGAAAAATAAATTTCTTAAGTCAGGTTGATTCATTATCTCTTCAAAATCTTTTAAAATAAACACACTACCAAGACCACCTAAAAGTCCTAAAAATAACCATGGAAGTCTAGCTTTAGATAATTGAAAAATTGAATCATTTACTTCAACTTCAGAAGAAATACCTGCAGCTAATTGATAATCTTTCTCAGCTTCATCTTTAATTAAGTCAACAATATCATCAATAGTTATTCTTCCTAGTAAGGTTTTTCTATTATTGGTTACAGGAATTGCTTCCAAATCATATTTGGACATAATTTTTGCAACTTCTTCTCCTTCTTGATCAGCTGTAACATAGTCTACTTTAGGTATATAAATATCTTTAACTTTTGATCCTGATTTTGCAGTTACTACATCTTTTAATGATAGCCTACCTTTTAGTTTATTTTTAGAATCAACAACATATATTGAGTGAACCCTAGAGACATTCTTAGCCTGTTTTCTAATTTCATCAAGACATTTAGAGATGCTAAGATTTTCACTTACTTTCACAAGTTCTTTTGCCATTAATCCACCAGCAGTATCTTCCTTATACTTCAGTAATTCTTTTATATCATCTGTTAATTCAGAATCTTTGATTTGTGATAATACACTTTCTTGAATATCTTCAGATAATTCTGAAATGACATCTGTTGCATCATCAGTGTCAAGTTCTTGAATCTTTTCTGCAATTTCTTTAGCAGATAGGTTTTCAAGAATAATCTCTCTTAGGTCTTCATCAATTTCAGCAAGAGCATCTGCAATTATTTCTTTATCAAAAATTTTAACTAGAAAAATAACTTGTTTAACTTCCAAAAGTTCAAATATCTCTGCTAAGTCAGCATAATGCAGATCATTAAGATCTTTGAGAAGCTTTTCCTTATCACTAATTGTAATAAGTCTCTTAATATCATCTATTAATTTATCATTGACTTTAAATTGTCTCATTACTAATTTTTTGAGTTAATTTGACAAATTCTTGAACAGAAAGCTGCTCTGGTCTTAATTCAAAGATACTATCTTCTAATATATTATCCTGAATATCAAGTCTTTTTAGAGAGTTTTTTATTTTTTTTCTCCTTTGCTGAAAACTTAATTTTATAACTTTATCTAATAAATTAATATCACAATTAAGATTTATATTCTCTTTTCTAGTTAATGAAATAACTGCAGAATCAACTTTTGGCTTTGGAAAGAATACGTTAGGGGAAACATTAAATAAAATCTTTACATCATAAAATAATTGAGTTTTCACAGAGAGTATTCCATATTTTTTTGAGTTATGTTTACTTGCAATTCTTTCTGCTACTTCTTTTTGAAACATACCAACAAGAGAACTAATAGAATTATAGTTTTCTATGGTTTTAAATAAAATTTGTGATGAAATATTATATGGAAAATTTCCAATTATTAAAATCCTACTTAATGAAGGATAAGTTTTAGCAATTTCAAACTTTAAAAAATCTTTTTCTATTATCTCAAGATTCTCTTTTATAAATTTATTCTTAAGAAAAAAAATAGATTCTTTATCAATTTCAACTAAAGTTAAAATATCTTTTATTTTAAGTAGATACTTAGTTAAAGCACCCTTACCAGGGCCAACTTCAATTACTTTAGTATGATTACTAAAATCAATAGATTCAATGATCTTTTTTGATATATTCTCATCAATTAAAAAATGTTGACCCAGGTATTTTTTTGGCTTAACACTTCCTACCATATTACTAATTAATTATATCAAATCCAGTAAATGGAATTAAGGCTTTTGGAATTTTAATACCCTCTTTTGATTGATTATTCTCAATTAATCCTGCCATTACTCTTGGTAAAGCAAGAGAGCTTCCATTAAGAGTATGAAGCAAATAATTCTTTCCATCCTTATCCTTAAATTTAAGATTAAGACGGTTTGACTGATATGTCTTGAAATTTGAAACAGAACTAATCTCAAGCCATTTTTTTTGACCTTTAGAGAATAATTCAAAATCATAAGTTATAGCTGAGGTAAAACCTAAATCTCCTGCACATAAATTTAGTATTCTAAAATCTAGTTCAAGTTCAGATAAGATACCTATTATATGATCTTTCATTTTTGATAGAGCATTATTTGAATTTTCCGGGTGCTCAAGTCTAACTATCTCAACTTTATCAAATTGATGAAGTCTGTTAAGACCTCTTACATCAGAACCATAGCTTCCAGCTTCTCTTCTAAAACAAGGTGTATAACCAGTAAGTAGAACAGGAAGTTCTTCATTAGATAGTATATTATCTCTATAAATATTAGTCAATGGAATCTCAGCAGTTGGAATCAAATAAAAATCATCATTATTGATATGGTACATTTGACCATCTTTATCTGGTAATTGTCCTGTTGCAAAAGCAGATTCAGAATTAACCAGATGAGGTACTTGAAATTCAGTATAGCCTGCAGATGTATTCCGGTCAAGAAAAAAATTAATCAGTGCTCTTTGAAGTTTAGCTCCTTTACCTTTATAAACAGGAAATCCTGAACCGGTAATCTTACTTCCAAGTTCAAAATCTATTATATCAAGTTCTTTCGCTAAATCCCAATGATTTTTTAAACTCTCATTTGAATCTTTGATTTGACCACTAGTAAAAACCTCTAAATTATCATCAACAGTCAAACCTTCAGGAACATCTTTATCAGGTAAGTTAGGTATAGTAGTAATTATACTTAAAATACTAGATTTTGTTTTTTCAAGTTGATCTGATAAATCTTTCGATTTAGTTTTTAACTCTGCTGATTTACTTTTAAGATCCTCAACATCATTACTCTGATTCCCTGATTTAAAAATTTCAGCAATTTCTTTGGAGATAGTATTAGATTCAAATAAAATTTGATCAAGTTTTTGTTGAATTTGTTTTCTATCTGAATTAAGCTCTATGAGTTTATCAATGACTTCAAGATTCCTAAAACCTCGCTTCTTAAGGCCTATTAAAGTAGCCTCTCTGTCATTAGAAATTTTATCGATTGAAAGCATAGATTATTTTAAAACCAAAGATAAAACTTATTTGTTTATTAATTTTAAACAATAATTTTCATCTTTTAATAACTGTTCTTTAAGAGCTTCGATTGATGAAAACTTTATTTCATCTCTAATTTTTAATACAATATCAACAGATATTTGTTTTTCATAAATATCTTGATTAAAATTAAATAAATGAACTTCAATTGATTTATCATTTGAACCGATGGTTGGTCTATGGCCTATATTCATCATACCATTATAAAGTTTATTATCAACTTTTGTTTTTATAAAGTAAACACCATCCTTAGGTATAATTTTATACTTTTCTTTAATTAAAAGATTAGCAGTAGGATAATTTATTTTTTTTCCTAATCCGTCTCCTTTGACTACTTTTCCAGTTAGCTTAAAATATCTTCCAAGATATTTTTTAGTTGTTATTAAGTCACCTTCATTAATTGAATTTCTAATTTTTGTAGAGCTTATTGTAATTTTCTCAATTTCTTGTGCTTTGATTTCCTCTACTGTAAAATCTAAATCATTGGAATAATTTTTTAGATCTGTTACTGAAGCTTCCCTTCCTTTTCCAAACCTATGATCGTATCCGATTACTATATGTTTTATCTTAATTTTTTCAACTAAAAAATCTTTGATAAATTGATCAGCAGTCAATAAAGAAAAATCCTTATCAAAAGGGTGGATTATTAATGAATCAATTCCAATTTTATCTAGATGGAAAATTTTCTCATCTAATGTGTCTATCATCTTAATATCATTATACTTATTTAAAATCATCCTAGGGTGTGGAAAAAAAGTTAAGACAACAGAAGACAAATTTTCATCCTTAGAAGTATTAATCAGTCTGCTAAATATTTTTTGATGACCTTGATGAAGACCATCAAATGTTCCAATTGTAACAACTGATCTTTTTTCTTCATTGTAATCTTGAATACTTCTATAAATCTTCATCAATAAAATTCTTCTTATTATAAAAACTCATTGTTCGTTCAATCCCTGTTTGGATAAATGAGAATACTATTTCAGAGGATATCTTCACTAAATTATGAATATTTGATTGCTCAGATTCAGACCATTTACCAAGAACATAATCTGATGTTGGAATTTTATTATTATTTGAGATACCAATTCTAACTCTGGGGTAATCTACAGTTCCTAATAACCCTTCAATATCTTTCAATCCATTATGACCTCCAGCTGTACCAGAAGATTTAATTTTAATATTTCCAAAGTAAAGATTTAAATCATCACAAATCACAAGCATATTATCTGTGTTAACTTTTTCTTTTTTTTTCCAATATAAAAGTGATTTTCCAGAGTTATTTACATAATTATTAGGTTTGATTAGTATAATTTTTTTTCCTTTGAACTTACATTCTGCTCTTTGGGCTAGCTTTACTGATTCAAAGCCTACTTTTAAAACTTTAGAAATTTCATTAATTACATCAAATCCAATGTTGTGCCTGGTATTATTGTACTCATCGCCAATATTACCAATTCCTATAATTAGATACTTATTCATATCAGACTTTGAAGTTAACCATGATACGATATTTTTAAAAAAATACATTATATAATAATCTAAATAAAGTTAAGATTAATTATATAACAATTATTCTTTTGAACCTTCTTTTGAATCTTCTTTAGGAGTTTCTGCACCTTCTGCACCTTCTGCACCTTCTGCACCTTCTGCACCTTCTGCACCTTCTTCAACTTCCTCATCTTCAGGTAATGCAATTGAAGCTCTAGAAGTTCTTACCTGACAAATAACCGTATTTTCAGGATGAAGTAATTCAAATTTTTCATCTTCAAGTTGAGAAGTATAAAGTTTATCACCTAATTCAAGTTTAGATATATCTATATTAAGTGAGTCTGGAAGATTTCCAGGAAGGGCTCTAACTCTTAACTTTCTTTTATTACTAGTTAAAATACCACCACCATTTTGAACTCCTGGAGCTGATCCACTAAGTTCTATAGGAATATCCATAGTTACAGGCTTATCATCATGAAGTTCATAAAAATCTGCATGAATAATTTTATCTGAGACAGGGTGAAATTGTATATCTTGAAGAATAGCATTTTTCTTTTTATCTCCAAAATCAAGAACAACTGTATGTGCAGCTGCTGTATATACTAAATCCTTGAAACCTATTTCAGAAGCAGTAAAATGCAGAACATCATCTCCTCCGTATAATACACATGGTACATTACCATCTTTTCTCACTGAATTTGTACTTTTTCTTCCAGTAACTTCTCTTATTAAACTTTTAATTTTTATTGATTTCATTTTTTTTAGTTTATAAATAGTTTGTCAATTGATTTATTGTGATGAACATTATACATTGCTTCAGCAAATATTTTAGAACATGTTAAATGTTCAACTTTTGTTGATTCATTTTTTATTTCAATTGAATCACTTGTGATTAATTTCTTAAGTTTTGATTTTTCAATTTTTTCATACGCATCACCGGAAAGTAATGCATGTGTACAGATAGCAATTACTGATAGAGCTCCTTTTTCAATCATTAGATCAGCTGCTTTAGTTAGAGTTCCTGCAGTATCAACCATATCATCAACCAAAACAACATTCTTACCTGTAACATCACCAATTAATTCCATATGAGTAATTATATTTCCCTTTGATCTTTGTTTATAACAAATAACAACATCAGCATCTAAAAATTTAGAATAGGCATATGCTCTTTTTGAACCACCCATATCAGGAGATGCAATTGTTAAATTATCAATATTTAATGATTTCAAATAAGGAACAAAAATTGATGAAGCATATAGATGATCAACAGGTTTTTCAAAAAATCCTTGAATTTGATCAGCATGTAAATCCATAGTTATAATTCTTGTAGCTCCAGCTGCTTCCAGAAGTTTAGCTACTAATTTAGCTCCAATAGGAACTCTAGGTTTGTCTTTTCTATCTTGTCTAGCCCAGCCAAAGTATGGAATAACTGCAGTTATATGTCTTGCAGATGCTCTTTTAGCAGCATCAAGCATAAGAAGCATTTCCATTAAATTATCTGTTGAGGGGTTTGTAGAGCCAATTAAAAACACTCTAGATCCTCTAACCGATTCCTCAAAAGAAGGTTGAAACTCACCATCACTATACCTTTGAAAATAAACACTACCTAGATCTTGCCCAAAGTGCTTAGCAATTTGTTTAGACAAAGTAGTACTCTGTGTGCAAGAAAATAATTTTACTGGTGTTTTCACAATCAATTAATTGGAGTGCAAATTTATAAATAATTATTGTTCGGTATAATTTTATTATAAATTATTTATTATAAAGGAATTTATTAAATTTGAGGTTTTTAGCTTCGGTGGCGAAACCGGTAGACGCGCTGGATTCAAAATCCAGTTCCTTTTGGAGTGTGGGTTCGATTCCCACCCGAAGTACTTTTTTATTTTTAAACTCAATATTTTAAAAGATTTATATTTTAATATCTGCTAATTTAAAATTCAAATAATCACTAATTGATAAAATACATCCAGCATTTGTAAGCACCTTATTAGAACTACTAGATGTTATTCCAATAACTTTAATTCCTGAATTCTTTGCAGCTAAAATACCTTCCAATGAGTCCTCAAAAATTAAACACTCACTCTTATCTATATTAAATCTATTAATAGTTTCATTAAACATTTCAGGATTAGGTTTACCATTAATTACTTCATCACCACAAATAATACTATCAAAGTGATCGTAAATTTCTAGTTCATTTATTATCATTGAAACATTTTTTCTAATAGCATTACTAGCTAATCCAACAAGTATATTTTTTGATTTTATATCAATTAAAAAGTTCTTAAAACCTTTAATAGGCTTTATTTTTCCTTTGTATATTCTTCTGAAAATCATCTCTTTTTCATCACTCATTTTTTTTAATTCTTTTAAAGAATATCGATCTCCATAAACAGCTTTCATAAGATCAAGTGTTCCACCACCTTTATAATCTTTTAATTTCTCAGAAAAATTTTCAACTTTATTTTCATTGAAAAATATCTTCCATGCTTCATGATGATAGGGTAAGCTATCAACCATTGTTCCATCCATATCAAAGATTATCCCGGTTATCATTTTGTATTTAAATATTAAAAAAGTATTTTACTTAACGTTTTCAGGTTTAATTCAAATCTAGATAATATATTCTAATTAAATTAAAACAATAATGAATTCAAGACGTAGTTTTATAAAAAAATCATCTCTTATAACTTTAGGAACTCTAAATCTAAATTTTTCACCTTTACATAAAGATATTAATGGTGTTGATATATCAGTAATTACATATTCTTTTAACCCTGGTATTGAAGACATGAATGTTATTATTCAAAACTGTTTAGATTCTGGTACTGACAATATTGAGTTAATGGGAAATCATATTGAAAGATCAATGGGAATGCCAAGAAGTAGTAGGTCCCATTCTAATTGGAGATCAAATATTTCAATGAAAGAATTCAAAAATGTAAAAAATCAGTTTGAAGATACAGGGATAAATATATTTGCATATAAGCCATATTGTATGAGTCCTAATAATACTGATGATGAAATTGAGTATGCAATGAAAGCTACTAAAGCTTTGGGCGCAGAATTTGTTACAGCAGAATTAACAACAGAAGAAAATACAAATAGAATCTCTCGTTTTGCTGAAAAACATAATGTCAAGGTTGGATATCATGCTCATCTTCAAGCTTCTGATACTGCTTGGGATTTTGCTCTTAAGAATTCAAAAAATAATTATATAAACCTGGATATTGGACACTATATAGCAGCAAGAAAAGAAAATACAAAAGAAAATTTATTAAACTTTATATTAAATAGTCATTCTAGAATTTGCAGTATGCATTTGAAGGATAGACAAGCTATAAAACCATTAAATATTGGAGGTACCGATAATCAAATTTGGGGAAAAGGGGATACTCCTATTACTGAAGTTTTGCAATTAATTAGAGATAATTCATATAAATTTACAGCAACTATTGAGTTGGAATATAGGATTCCAGAGGGTTCAAATAGAGTTAAAGAAGTAAAAAAATGCTTTGAGTATTGTAATAAAGCTTTGAACTCTTAAATGAATAAATACTTAATTACTTTATTATTAATATTTACATGTTTAAACTTATTCTCTCAGAATCAAGGAATAATCTCAGGTAAAGTCATTGATAATGAGACTGGTTTTGGTCTAGAAGGAGCAACTATTAAAGTTGAAAATCTAGACTTTTTTGCAACTACCAATAGTGACGGATATTTTGAAATAAAAGATATTCCTGCTTCAAGTTATAATGTAACTGCAAGTTTTATCGGATTTAAGTCACTTACAATATTTAATGTGATTGTTAAGTCAGCTGGAAACAGACCATTACAATATATTTTAAACCCTTTATCTGAAATGCTGGATGAAGTAATTTTGGTAGAGTCACCTTTTAAAACATCTTTTGAAACTCCATTATCAACTCAGACATTTTCTGCTGTAGAAATTGAAACTTATCCTGGAGGTAATAATGATATTACAAAAGTTATTCAAAGTTTACCTGGAATTTCACCTTCAATAGGTGGTTTTAGAAATGATATAATAATTCGTGGTGGAGGTCCAAATGAAACTGTTTACTACTTAGATGGAATTGAAATACCTAATATAAACCATTTTAGTACTCAAGGAAGTTCTGGAGGTCCAGTTGGATTGATAAATGTTTCATTTATAAAAGATGTAACTCTTTCAACTTCTTCATTTGGTGCAGAGTATGATAATGCGCTCTCTGGTGTTCTGTCTTTTGAACAAAAGGATGCAAATCCTGAAAAAATATCTGGGAATTTTAGAATTGGATCAAGTGAAGCAGGATTAACTTTTGAAGGTCCATTAAAATTATTTAAAAATAAAGAAACATCTTTTATAGTATCAGTAAGAAGAAGTTATCTTCAGTTTATATTCAAGGCTATTGGATTATCATTTTTACCTGATTATTGGGATTATCAAATGAAAATAAAACATAAAATTGATGATTTCAATTATTTGAATTTCATTGGTATTGGTTCAGTTGATAAATTAACTGTAAACGAATCTGATGAATTTGATTTTGAAAACGAATCTCAAATAGAACAAATACCTATTATAAATCAAAGATCTAGAACTTTTGGTGTTTCATGGAAAAGACTTTATAAAAATAAAAATGGATTTTTTAATCTATCTGTTAGTAATAATAGACTAGATAATAAATTTGAAAGATTTCAAAATAATTTATCGAAATCAAATCCTTCATTTTCAAATATTTCTAATGAGGATGAGACTAAATTAAGATTTAATAGTAACCATAATAAAAATAATTATAAATTCTCATTTGGAGGAAATTTTCAATTATCTAATTACTTAAATAATACTCAATATGATTTTTATAATATCAATTACAATACTAAAATCGATTTTGTAAAATATGGAATCTTTTTTAAATCATCTAAAGCATTTATTAATGATAAGCTAGGGGTGTCTTTTGGAGTGAGATTAGATCAAGATAACTTTACTGAGAAGAATAATATTTTTGAAAACATATCACCAAGACTAGCTCTTTCTTTAAAAATATCAGATGACAATAAATGGAAATTAAATTTTGCTTCGGGTAGATATTTTAAGATTCCAACTTATACCTCACTCGGTTTTAAAGGTAGTAATGACATGTTTTTAAATAAAAACTCTAAATACACAAGAAGTGATCATATTGTTGGAGGTTTAGAATTTAACTGGACAGGGTCTTCTAGGTTTACCTTTGAAGCTTTTTATAAAAAATATAATAATTATCCAATCTCTTTTGTTGACGGAGTCTCTATAGCTAATAAAGGCGCAGGTTTTGAAGTTCTTGGAAATGAAAGAATATTAACAGAAGGAAAGGGAAAATCATATGGATTAGAGTTCCTTTATCAGCAAAAACTTAAAAATAATTTCTATGGTATTTTATCTTATACTTTCTTTTACAGTAAGTTTTCAGGTTTTGATAATATATTTTTACCATCAGTTTGGGATAATAGACACCTCTTTTCTTTTACTGGAGGTTATAAACTGAAAAAGAATTGGGAAGTAAGTTCTAAAATTAGATTTACAGGAAAAACTCCTTATGCACCTGTTAATTTAAACTTAAGTAATCAGTCATATCCTGAAATAATACTTGACTACAGTGAACTTGGAAATTATTTCTTAGATCATTTTACAAAGCTAGATTTAAGAATTGATAAAAGATGGAACTTTAAGTCAACATCTATGAATTTTTATATTGATATAGAAAATCTTTTAATGAGTGAAATTCCTAAACCGCCAGACTATGGACTTCAAAGAGATGAAAATCAAAACATTCTTAATCCAAGGAACTTAATTGAAATTTTAAGTGAAAATCAAAGTTCACTGATTCCGAGTATTGGATTTGTTTTTGACTTTTAACTAAAAGGCATTGTGGCCGGTTATGTCATGACCAAGAATTAGTAAATGAATATCATGAGTACCTTCATACGTTATTACTGATTCAAGATTCATCATATGTCTCATAATACTGTATTCTCCTGTAATTCCCATCCCTCCAAGAACTTGTCTTGCTTCTCTAGCAATACTAATAGCCATATCCACGTTATTTCTTTTTGCAAGAGAAATTTGAGCTGAAGTAGCCTTATCTTCATTCTTTAATTTTCCTAATTTCCATGACAATAATTGAGCTTTTGTAATCTCAGTTAACATCTCTGCTAGTTTCTTTTGCTGAAGTTGTTTTGCTGCAATTGGTTTTCCAAATTGAACTCTTTCTAATGAATAATTTAATGCTGTATTATAGCAGTCCATAGCCACTCCAATTGCCCCCCATGAGATTCCATATCTTGCAGAGTCTAAACACATAAGAGGAGCTCCTAAACCTGATTTAGCAGGGAGTATATTTTTCTTAGGCACTCTAACATTATCAAATATTAATTCACCAGTAGCAGATGCTCTTAGAGACCATTTATTATGGGTCTCAGGTGTTGTAAACCCCTCCATTCCTCTTTCAACAATTACCCCATGAATTCTTTTGTTTTCATCTTTAGCCCAAACAACTGCAATATCTGCAAAAGGGGAGTTAGAGATCCACATTTTAGATCCATTTAAAATTACATCATCTCCGTCACTTTTGAAATTTGTTATCATACCGCTAGGATTTGATCCATGATCGGGTTCAGTAAGACCAAAACAGCCCATCATCTCACCAGTTGCTAGTTTTGGAAGAAACTTCTGTCTTTGTTCTTCACTTCCAAATTTCCAAATTGGGTACATGACAAGTGATGACTGAACAGAAGCTGTAGATCTAATTCCACTATCTCCTCTTTCAATTTCTTGCATCATTATTCCATAACTTATCTGGTCTAATCCAGCTCCTCCATATTTTTGAGGAATATATGGGCCAAATGCACCTATTTCTCCAAGTTCTTTAATTAAGTGTTTGGGAAACTCTGCCTTTTGAGCATAATCTTCGATTATAGGGCATACAGATTTAGAAACCCATTGTCTTGTTGACTCTCTGATTAGTTTATGTTCTTCAGAAAGTAAATCATCGATATGATAGAAGTCAGGTGAAGTAAAATTAGTATTCATTATTTGGAGCTTATATTACAAAAATATGAATTAAATATTCAATTAAATAATTTCAATTAATCCATCAGGAATATCGATATGAATAATTTTATTTTTTTTATCAATTTTATCAATTAAATCTTCATGAATTGGAATCATCACTTTATTAGATTTGATTAAAACTTCAAAAACTGGTTGAGGTAATTCAGAATTAATACTATCGATTACTCCTACTTTTTTTGATTTTGAATAGACACTATAGCTTACTAATTCATTATAAAAAAAACTTTTTCCTTCAATGGGTTTGTAGCTTTTAGAATCAATAAAAACATTCTTAAAAATTATATCCTCAGCTTCTTTTTCAGTGTTGACTTCAACTAGTTTTAATATTAATAGATTATCTGAGAATGATTTAATTTCATCTACCATAAATGGAATAAAACAGTTATTAATATCAATAAAAATATGTTTTATATCAGGTAGTTGGTCAAAATTAAAAGATGACACACTTATTTTGATAAACCCTTTATACCCATGTTTTGAAACTATAGTTCCAATTTTAACATGATCAATACTCATAAATATGATTATTTGTCTTCAGCAGCAGGAGCTTCATCAGTAGCAGGAGCTTCATCAGCAGCAGGAGCTTCATCAGTAGCAGGAGCTTCATCAGCAGCAGGAGCTTCATCAGCAGCAGGAGCTTCATCAGCAGCAGGAGCTTCATCAGTAGCAGGAGCTTCATCAGTAGCTTTGGCTTCATCAGCAGCTTTGGCTTCATCAGCAGCTTTGGCTTCATCAGCAGCTTTAGATTGTTCTAGTTTATTCTTTCTGTATTCTTCCTCTCTTAATCTAGAATCTTTTTTATTTGACTCTAATGCAGCTTTAACATCATCAATCTTTTTCTCAACTTTTGCACTTTTTTCTTTCATCCACTTTTCAAGCCTTTTCTTTGCCTCTTCTTCAGTAAATGCTCCTTTCTTAACCCCTCCGTCAAGATGTTTTTTCATTAAAACACCAGTATAAGATAAAATACCTTTTGCAGTACTTGTGGGTTGAGCACCCTTTCCTAACCAACTTAATGCTGAATCAAAATCCAGTTCAATTGAAGCTGGTTGTTGATTTGGATCATAAGTTCCTAGTTTTTCTAAATATCTACCATCTCTCTTTGATCTAGCATCAGCTGCAACAATCCAATAAAATGGTTTCCCTTTTTTTCCGTGTCTTTGAAGTCTTATTTTTACTGCCATAATTTTAATATTTTGGGTACTCGACCCATGTTACTAATTTAAGAGTGCAAATTTAACAAAATATATCATACTATATAATGTTTAACTAAAACTTGACTCAAATAATCATCATTTATTTTTATTTAGATGTGTATTTGATTAATTTTGACATTAAAATATAATAGATGGATTATTCAAAAGAATTTAAAAATTATGCTACCAAACATCATGGTGTGAGTTCAACTTACTATGATAAAATTGTAAGCAGTATGACCCCTTATATAATTGAGGAAAGACAATTAAATGTTGCTCAGATGGATGTGTTTTCTAGGTTAATGATGGATCGTATAATGTTCATAGGTACTGCAATTACTGATAGTGTTGCAAATGTTATTCAAGCACAATTACTATTTCTCCAAAGTACAGATTCGTCTAGAGATATTCAAATGTATATTAACTCTCCAGGTGGGGGAGTATATGCAGGTCTTGGTATATATGATACTATGCAATACATAAAGCCAGATGTTGCAACAATATGCACTGGATGTGCTGCTTCAATGGCTGCAGTTTTACTATGTGCTGGTAAAAAAGGAAAGAGATCTGCTTTAAAACACTCTAGAGTAATGATTCATCAGCCATTAGGGGGTGCTTCGGGACAAGCCACAGATATAGAAATTACAGCTAGAGAGATATTAAAATTAAAAGACGAGTTATATAAAATCATTTCTAAACATTCTGGTCAAACATATAAGAAGGTAAATTCTGATAGTGATAGAGATTATTGGATGAAATCAGATGAAGCTCTCAAGTATGGAATGGTTGATGAGGTTCTAAAATAAATAAATATGAGTGAAGAAGAAATTTTATGTTCCTTTTGTGGGAGAACAAAAACTCAGACTAAGTTACTTATAGCTGGTTTAGATGCTCATATTTGTGATATATGTATCTCACAAGCAGATATGATTGTTAAAGATGATGAAACCAGTAAAGAATCGACTAATTTTTCTGTTGACCTGAAACCACCTAGAGAGATCAAGAAATTTTTAGATTTACATGTTATAGGGCAAGAACAGGCAAAGAAGACTTTAGCCGTTGCTGTTTATAATCACTACAAAAGAATCAATCAAAATAAGTCATCAGATGATATTGAGATTCAAAAAAGTAATTTATTATTGGTTGGTCCTACAGGTACCGGTAAAACTCTTTTAGCTCAGACTATTTCAAAGTTTTTAAATGTTCCAATAGCTATTGTGGATGCTACAGTTTTAACTGAGGCCGGATATGTTGGTGAGGATGTTGAAAGTATATTAAGTAAACTTTTACAAGCAGCTGATTTTGATGTAGATAAGACTGAAAATGGAATAGTGTTTATTGATGAAATAGATAAAATTGCAAGAAAAAGTGATAACCCATCTATTACAAGAGATGTTTCAGGTGAGGGGGTTCAGCAGGCACTTCTTAAATTACTGGAGGGAACATCAGTCAATGTCCCACCAAAAGGAGGAAGGAAACATCCTGACCAAAAATTTATTGAAATTAACACTTCTAATATATTATTTATTGCTGGAGGTGCATTTGATGGAATAGACAAGATAATTAAGACTAGACTTAATCTTCAATCTATTGGTTTTAAATCTATAGATGAAAAGGCTATAAATGATAATGAAGAAAATGTATTAAAGTTTATCAATCCTCATGATATAAGATCTTATGGATTAATCCCCGAAATTATAGGTAGGCTTCCTGTTATGTGTCATTTAAATCCATTATCTAAGGATGCCCTTAAAGATATTATGACATTACCTAAGAATGCTTTAGTTAAGCAGTATAAAAAACTTTTCGAAATTGATGGTATTGATTTTTCAATAACTCCTGGAGCTATTGAATATATTGTTGATAGAGCATTTGAGTTTAATATTGGAGCAAGGGGTTTGAGAACTTTATGTGAAGCTATCTTAAATGATGCAATGTTTAATTTACCAAGCTCTGAAGAAAAAGAATTAAAGATTACAAAAATTTATGCTGATCAGAAACTCCAAAAAACTGATATTTCTCATCTTAAGGCTGTTTCTTAATTCATTTTAATCAATTCATCTATATATTCTCTAGAATTTGAAAGTCTTGGAATCTTATTTTGTCCTCCAAGCTTATTCTTTGAAGCCAGCCAATCATAAAAGAGGTTTTTTCTAGCAACAACTATTTTTGGAATTTCAAGAGTTGAGCTTTTATATCTTTTTGCTTCATAATCAGAATTTAATCTTTGAAGGTTTAAATCTAGTATTTCTATAAATTTATTTAAATCATCTGGTGTTTTTTCAAATTCAATTAACCATTCATGAGATCCTTTAGTTTTACTACCCATAAATATTGGTCCAACAGTATAGTCAAATATTTCAGCTTTAGTCAATTCACAAGTCTTAGATAATGCTTTCTCAGCATTTTCAATTATAAGCTCCTCACCAAATACATTAATAAAATGCTTAGTCCTACCGGTTACTTTAATTCTAAACGGGTTTAAAGATGTAAATTTTATAGTATCTCCTATTTTATATCTCCAAAGTCCAGAGTTTGTAGTTATTACTAATGAATAATTTACATTAAGCCTTACATCTGCTAGGGATATTATTTCTTGTTCTGAACTATTTGTTGAAATAAATTCATAGAAAATACCGTAGTCAAGCATTAGTAATAGTTCATCAGAATTATTTTGATCTTGAATTGCAAAAAAGCCTTCTGATGCATTATATATTTCAAAGTATTTGAAATCTTTAGAAGGAAATAATTTTTTATAGATATTTCTATAAGGCTCAAAGTTTACACCTCCATGAAAGTAAACTTCAGAGTTTTTCCAAATCTCAGAAATATTATCTTTTCCTGTTTTATCCATTACTTGTTGAAGTAATGACAACATCCAGGAAGGGACACCTGCAAAGCTTGTTACATTTTGATTAATTGACTCTTTGATTATTGCTTGTACTTTTTTCTCCCATTCAGGTATTAATGAAACTTTAGAACTAGGAGTACTACTTAATTCTGCCCAAAAAGGTAAATTGTCAATCATAATTGCGGATAAATCCCCATAATAACTATTATTATTTTCATAAATATCTTTAGATCCACCAAGTCTTAAACATTTACCGGTAAGTAATTGTGAATTAATGTTATTATTGAAATAAAGAGACAACATATCCTTTCCAGCTTTGTAATGACAATCCTCTAAAGATTCAAAACTAATAGGAATAAATTTGCTTTTTGCATTAGTTGTTCCACTTGATTTTGCAAACCATTTTATGGGTGTTCGCCAAAAGATATTTTGTTCACCCTTTCTGTTTCTATCTATATCTTTATAAATATCCTCATAGGAAACTATTGGAACTCTTTCTTTAAAATCATTATAATGCCTGATAGTTTTGAAATCAAACTTTTTTCCAATTTCTGTATCAATTGAATAAACAATAAGCTTTCTCAACACTTCCTGTTGAGCCTCAATAGGATAATCTTTAAAAAGTTCTATTTGACTTATTCTTCTTTTTAAAAAAAAAGAGGCCACAGAATTAAAGATTGGAATTGGCATGGAATGTATATATTTAGCATAAAAATAGTAAACATTAGATTATGTTCTCAGGAGTATTAAAAAAAATGACATCTATACACGATAACCCTGTGAGATATATCATTGATTTTGATAATGATTTGATATTTCTGAATCAAATTATTGGAAAAAAAATTAAAATTCATAAAACAGGATGTTGTTGTTTATCATGTTTTGAAAATCTACAAATTTTTGCCAATGGATTTTGTAAAAAATGCTTTTTTGAATCCCCAATAGCAGGTGATTGGATAATGAAACCTGAGTTGAGTAAAGCACACCTAGGGATTGAAGACAGAGATATTTCCTATGAAAAGAAAGTTCAATTACAAAATCATATTGTATATCTATCTAAAACAAGTGGGATAAAAGTCGGTGTAACTAGATCAAATAATATGTCTACCAGATGGATTGATCAAGGTGCTATTGAGGCAGTTGAATTAATTGAAGTTCCCAATAGATATCTTGCTGGTGCTGCAGAAGTGAAATTGAAAGAGAAATTTTCTGATAAAACAAATTGGAGAAAAATGTTGACTAGCAACTTTGAAGAAGCAGATATAATTAAGAATAAAAAAATTGCTTTAGATGCATTGGGTTCTGAATTTGAAGAGTTTTTTAAAACTGACAGTGAGGTTATGAAGTTTAACTATCAAATAGATAAATCTATAGATTCTGTAAAATCTGTTAGTTTAAAAAAATCAGATGATATTGAAGGAAAATTAATAGGTATCAAAGGACAATATTTAATTTTTGAGGACTCTAGTGTTTTTAATGTGAGATCCAATGAAGGTTACGTTGTAGATATTTCTATTTTTGATTAAATAATTGTTTGATTTCTTCATCATTTAAATCTCGATATTCTCCAATTTTTGTATCTGAAAGATGAATATCCATTATCCTTATCCTTTTTAATTTTGTAACTCTTAACCCTAGTTCCTCACACATTCTTCTAATCTGCCTATTCATTCCTTGAGTTAAGACAATTTTGAATCTATTTTCAAATGTTTTTTCTACATAACATCGCCTAGTCATTCTTCCCATTATTCTTACTCCACTTCTCATTTTTTCAATAAACTCATATGAAAATTTTTTATTGACTGTCACTAAATATTCCTTCTCTTTTTTATTTTCTGCTCTAAGAACATTATTAACAATATCACCATTATTAGTAAGCAAAATAAGACCCTCACTCTGTTTGTCTATTCTTCCAATCGTAAAAAGTCTTTCCTTATGGTTTATAAAGTCAATAATATTTCCTTTAATTTTTTCATTTCCAGTGCATTCAATTCCAACAGGTTTATTAAAGGCTATATATACTTTCTTTTTGTCTTTATATTGAATTACTTCACCATCGATTGAAATTTCATCATCAATATTTACCTTTGACCCTAGAACAGCTTTAATTCCATTGATATATACTCTTCCAGCAGATATATATTCATCCGCTTTTCTTCTTGAGCAAAATCCAACTTCACTTATGTACTTATTAATTCTCTTTTTTTCCAATTTAATTTAGTTTTATTTCTTCACCTATTTTTAGATTAAATTTCCTTCTAAACATCCAAACAAATAGATATAATAAAGGTGTATCTAGAATTGCCACTATTACTTTAAATATAAATCCTGATATAATTAGTACCAAAAATTTGTCTTGAGGCAGTATGCCAAAAAGTATAAGTAGTGAAACTATAGTGAAAGTATCAACAAACTGTGAAGTGAAAGTTGAAAAATTATTTCTCAACCATAGGTGTTTTCCCTTTGTTAATTTTTTCCAATAGTGATAAATTCTAATATCAATAAATTGTGCAAATAGGTATGTTAACATAGAAGCTAATACTGCTAAAGGAGCATTAAGAAATACGCTGTTAAAAGTTGCGTCATTAATTGGTGATCCTTCAATAGCAGGTAATTGACTAGATATAAATATTAATCCAATTGAAAAAATTGATGCAAATATTCCTGTAATTACTACTTGATCAGCTTTTTTCTGTCCGTATATTTCAGATATTAAATCAGTAATTAAAAATGTCAAAGGATACGGTAATATACCTACAGATAATTCAAAAAGTTTTACTCCCATTAAATTAATATCAAATGGATACCAATAAAATATTTTTGTAAATATTAAATTTGATGCTACAAGTGATGTGATAAATAATCCTGCAAGGATTAGATATATATTGTTAGCTAAAGAGAGATTTTTGGCGTTCATTTATAATACTTATGAGCAAAGTGTATTTTTCAATAGGATCGAACAAAGGTAATCGTTCTGGATTAATTAATGAAGCTATTGATAAGATTGATATAATCATTGGAAAGGTTTTGCAAAAATCTAGTATTTATGAAACAAAATCATGGGGTTTTAATTCAAATAACTTTTATAACATATGCATATTATTGGAGTCAACACTAACACCAGAATTAATTTTAAATAAAATTTTAACTATTGAAAAAGATATTGGAAGATTGAAAACAACTGATCAATATAGTGATAGGTGTATTGATATAGATATCTTGTTTTTTGATAATAGGATAGTCAATTCTAAAAGTCTAGAAATCCCCCATCCAAGAATTCAGCTTAGAAAATTTGTCTTAACTCCAATGCTTGAATTAACACCTGATCTAATTCATCCAATTTTAAATAAATCAATTAGACAATTAGAACTTGAATGTGTTGATAAAGATCAACCTGTAAAAGTTAGGTAGTTATATTTCGGTTTTATAGAAAAAATCCCAGAGCACAATACCTGCTGCTACAGAAACATTTAGAGAGTGTTTTGTGCCAACTTGAGGTATTTCCACAACTTCATCGGAGACACTAATTATATCATCAGATATACCATCTACCTCGTTCCCAAATATAAAGGCATATTTTACTTCTTTTGCTGGAATAAACTTTTCAATATTTAAGGATTTATCTGCCTGTTCAATTGAAATTATTTTAATGTTTTTTTTCTTTAATACTTCAATTGTTTTAATAATATCATCTGAATATTCCCAATCAACAGAATCTGAAGATCCTAGAGCAGTTTTTTTCATTCTTTCATTTTCAGGAGTTGCAGTATACCCTGAAATTATTATTTTTTCTATTAAAAATGAATCAGATGTTCTGAATATTGATCCAACATTATGAATACTTCTAATATTATCAAGAATTACAATTGCAGAAGTTTTTTTTGATTTTTTGAATTCATCAATTGACTTTCTGTTTAGTTCAGTATTTTTTAATTTTCGCATTAGAGTAAAAATAAAAATATTTAAATTAGCACAAATACAAATCTGTGACTAAAGCTACTAAAATCACTCCTTTGATGAAGCAGTATAATGATATTAAGTTAAAATATCCTAATACAATGCTTTTATTTAGAGTAGGAGATTTTTATGAAACTTTTGGAGAAGATGCTGTAGTAGCATCAAAAGTCTTAGGGATTGTTTTAACTAAAAGAGGAGCTGGTTCAACTAGTGAAACTGAGTTAGCAGGTTTTCCTCATCATTCAATAGAAAACTATTTACCTAAGTTAGTCAAAGCTGGTCATCGTGTTGCAATATGCGATCAATTAGAAGACCCAAAGCTTACTAAGAAAATAGTTAAAAGAGGCGTAACGGAAATTGTTACTCCTGGGATTGCTATGAATGATGGTGTTTTAGATCAGAAAAAAAACAATTATTTAGCATCTATTTATTTTGAAAAAAATCAATTTGGAATTTCTTTTCTAGATGTCTCAACAGGAGATTTTTATATATCTCAAGGTGATTTTAAGTTAATTGAACAATTGATTTCAAACTTTTCTCCAAATGAAATATTAGTTTCAAAGCCATCAAAGAATGAGCTTAAAGAGTTAATTGGTAATTCATATAATGTTTACCCATTAGATGATTGGGTTTTTGATAGTTCGTATTCTAAAAATAAATTATTAAATCATTTTAAAACAAAAAGTTTAAAGGGCTTTGGGGTTGATGATATTAAACTCGGAATAATTGCTGCTGGATCAGTAATTCATTATTTAGATGATACAGAACATAATAACTTAAGTCACATTTCAAACCTTCAAAGAATTTTTCCAGACTCCTATGTTTGGATGGATAAGTTTACAATGAAAAATCTTGAATTGTTTAATTCAAATTCATCTAATGGATTTAATCTTTCTGAAACAATTGATGACTCAATTACTAGTATGGGTTCAAGAAAATTAAAAAACTGGATTGCATTTCCTTTAGTAGAAAAAAAAGAGATAAAGAAAAGACAAGATATTGTATACTCAATTATTGAAGATAATGAGATAAGTGGCATACTAGACCTTAACCTAAATAATATATCTGATATAGAGAGGTTAATGTCTAAAATTGCTACTTATAAAATTTCACCAAGAGAGTTAATTTATCTTAAAAATTCTCTGAAAAGTGTTCATGAAATTAAACAATCTCTGTCTGGGTTAAATGGAACACTTAAGAGTTATGGAAAGTCAATACCTCTTGCAAATTCAACAGTTAATGATATAAGTAAAGCTCTGAAGGAAGATTCACCTGTATCGATTCTAAAAGGTGACTTTATTAATGATAATGTTTCAAAGGAACTAGACTCATTAAGGGATATAAGATCTTCTGGAAAAGAATATTTAAATCTAATTCTAGAAAGAGAAACTGAAAAAACTAAAATACCCTCATTAAAAATTTCTTTTAATAATGTCTTTGGTTATTATATTGAAGTAAGAAATACTCATAAGGATAAAGTTCCTGAAGATTGGATTAGAAAGCAAACTCTTGTTAATGCAGAAAGATATATAACGCAAGAATTAAAAGAGTACGAAGAAAAAATAATTAATGCAGATGAAAAAATTAAGGATTTAGAACTCAAGCTTTTTTTAAAACTTTTAGATAAACTTCAAGATAGTCTAACAACTTTAAAAATCATTTCAGGAAAAGTTTCAGTAATTGATATTTTAAATTCTTTCTCAAAAAGAGCTATAAAGTATAAGTACATATGCCCAGATATCATTGATAAAAAAAAGATAGAAATTGTACAAGGCAGGCACCCAGTAATAGAAGCTAATCTCCCTCATGGTGAAAGATATATTCCAAACGATATACTATTAGATAAAGAGCAACAAATTATTATGATCACCGGTCCTAATATGTCAGGTAAATCAGCAATTTTAAGACAAACAGCATTAATAACAATACTAGCACAAATTGGAAGTTTTGTGCCTGCTAAAGAAATGAGATTTTCAATAGTTGATAGAATTTTCACTAGGGTAGGAGCTAGTGATAATATATCTATGGGTGAGTCAACATTTATGGTAGAGATGAATGAGACTGCTTCAATTCTAAATAATCTAACAAATCAAAGTTTAATACTGTTGGATGAAATCGGAAGAGGTACTAGTACATATGATGGAATATCAATAGCATGGGCAATTGCAGAATTCCTTCATGAAAATAAAAATAAGCCTCATGTACTTTTTGCAACTCATTATCATGACCTTAATGAAATGGAATCAATTTTTAAAGGAATTAAAAACTTTAATGTAAGTGTTAAAGAGACAAAAGATGATGTTGTATTTCTAAGAAAACTAGTTAAAGGAGGAAGCAATCATAGCTTTGGTATTCATGTAGCTAAAATGGCAGGAATGCCAAAACTTGTTCTAGATTCTGCAAAAAATAAATTAAAAGTGATGGAAAGAACAAAACCTAATGAATTGAAAGGTGAAAAAAATGATGATAACTTTCAATTAAGTTTTTTTGATGTTGAAGATCCAAAGATGCAAGAAATAAGAAAAATAATTGAGACTTTAGATATAGATAATCTTAGTCCAGTTGAAGCCTTAATAAAACTTAATCAAATAAAAAAAGAGATAAAAAATGAAGATTGATTTACATGGCAAAACACATCCAGAAGGTCTTGAATTAATTGAGGAGTATATGCTTTTAAATTCTGTGAAAGGGAGTGTTAGTCTTCATGTTATAACTGGTAATTCTCCAGTTATGCAAAAAAAAATTATTGAACAAATATGTAAAAAGTATGGGTTTTCTTATTATATCCCATCGCATAATCCTGGTGAAATATTTATTCAGTATGAAAAACTATAAAGTTCTAATTCTTTTATTTTTTTTGGTACTTAACTCCTGCTCTAAAGAAGATGAGATAAATCAATTAAATCAGACAATAGTTAATCTTCAAAATGATATAGCTCAACTTAATTCTCAGATTAATGATTTTTCTTCTCAAGTAAATCAATTAACTACTCAAAATAATACTTTATCATCTCAGGTTCAGGATGCATTAACTCAAAACAATACTTTGTCAAGTCAAATAGATGATCTTAATAATATCTTAAATGGATTTCAGGATCAAATACAGGAATATGTAGCTAAAATCCAAGTTCTTACTGAGTCAAATGAAATACTTGAAAGTGATAACAATAGTTTAACTACTCAAATTAATAATCTTCAAGATCAACTTTATACAATTCAGTCTCAAAGTGCTGTTGATGGACTTTATCTTTTTAATAAAATTGAAATACTTGAACCTCCATTTGGCGGAACAATGTGGGACCTTCCGGATTTAATTAAATCATCTGATTATACTATTTACTCTTCATCTTCTTATCAAGGAATAGAAACAAGATTGTTTTATGACAAATCTATTCCTGATTTTATCAATTATCCTGCTCATGTATATAAAGTTAATTTTGGTGATGATCTATCTATTGATTTTGAAATTTATACAGATTTTACTCTAGAGGAGGCTGGTAATATTGAGCAAAAATACGCTCCTTTAATTGGTCAACTTGGAAAGGACTTAAGAAGAAATATAAAATCTTTTGAATTTCTTAAAGGAGAAGAAGTTGCCTCAGCTCAAAGATCAGATGATCTTAATTATGCAAATATTACATTTCATACTGATTGGTTATCTAATATAGTAGAAACAAGGTCTGATGGAGACAAAACAGAAGAATTACTTATTCATGAGTCTGCACATCTTTCAATAGATCCCTATGTGTATGGACAACAAGGGTGGACTGAAGCTGTTAATCTTGATGGTAATTATCTGTCAACATATGCAAAAGATAATCCTGATTCTGAAGATATAGCAGAGACATTTCAGGCTTATATTGCAGTAAAATATTTCCCAGATAGAATCTCTAATTCTTTAAGAGATACTATCTTATCTGTGTGTCTGAATAGATTTAAATATTTTGACTCATTAAATTTAGATTTATCTATATATAAATAAATTTTTATATTTAATTATGGCAAAAACATCAATTCAATTTAAATCCTTTTTAAGAAATAATATAGTTCAGGGAGTTGTTATTATTCTTAGTGTTCTGCTTTCATTTTATCTTGAACAAAGAAGACAAGTAAATATAACGCAACAAGAAAAAAACTACTTGTTGACAGATCTTACAAAAACTTTAGAGACTGATATTATTCAAATTGAAATTATTCTTAACGGTCTTAATGACTCGGATAAAAACTTAATTAAGTTAATAGATGACATAAATAGTAATCACACCTTGTTAACCGATAGAGAAGTAGCAGAGATACTTCTTCAAATACAAATTGGAACTTCATTTTTCCCACAAGATGGAATATTCAACCAATTAATTGCCAATGGTACTTTTAACCTGATTGAAAACGAGGAATTAAAATCATTACTTATAAGTATGTATACTCACAAAAAAGAGAGAAATTATGCAACTTCTACTGAAATAGATAATTTCAATTTATTATGGAGGAGGCAGATAATGGGAAACTTTAGGATTCAATTTAACTACAATTCCTATGATGGTGAGATATATGGACAACAAGAATTGATAAGGTTTAGATTTAATAAACAATATTACTTATCAAATGAGCTATATGGTGCATTGTCTCAATCAAGGATATACGTAGGTATGTACACCAGATTTCTGAATGATCAAAAAAATGAGTACAATACTGCTCTGGCACTATCAAAGACAGAAATTGGTGAAGATTAAGACCTTTTTAGTTCGTTATATTTTAAATTATTTTAAATTTGCTGTTCTGCGAAAGTAGCTCAGTTGGTAGAGCATCACCTTGCCAAGGTGGAGGTCGCGGGTTCAAATCCCGTCTTTCGCTCAAATTGCTCGAGTGGTGGAATTGGTAGACACGTTGGACTTAAAATCCAATGAGCAGTAATGTTCGTGCGGGTTCAAGTCCCGCCTCGAGTACTTAAGGAAATCGTAATAGACTATTTAATAGTTTGTTACGGTTTTTTTATTACCTATTTGGCAACACATTGGCAACAAAACCTGAAAAAAATCTACTTACTTAGTATAAATCCCACCCCCTGGGGTCAGTTTAAAATCCATTTTCTTTTTGGGGTCTGTGGTTGATATACAGTATATTACTTAAATGCTCAAAGTTTTTAATTTATTAAATTAGAGATATGAAAAAAAGAAAACATATAATTAGAATAATTATAATTCTATTTATATTATACCTATGGGCTGAATTAGGTGTAGGTATTTTTTTTCAAGATAGTTGGGGAGGAGATTAAAGTTTAAAATAATTTAGTTTTTGAGTTATTAAAAAATTTAAGATGATCAATAATTTAAGATTACTAATTCTTTTTTTAGGAATTCAATTTGTTAGTGGTCAAATACCAGAAGACAAAGCTGTTATAAGCTCTATTTATGTATACGATATAGAAAAAAGAAAGCCAATAAAGTTAACTACTGTTGAAAGACATTTAGAAGCTCCCAATTGGTCTATTGATAATAATTATTTATTAATTAACAGTTCAGGAAAACTTGAAAAATTTGATTTGAGTGGTAATTTTCTTGAATATGAAGACACTGGACATTTAAGTATGCTAAATAATGATCATGGGTATTCTTTTGATGGGAAAAATCTATTTTTTTCCACTGGAATTTTAGAAATAGAGGGTCATTCATCTTTTATCTATATGAAATCACTTGATGATAACTCTATAGAACTGTTAACTGAGTTAACTCCTTCATATTGGCATGGAGTATCTCCTGATGGAAATTATATAGTTTATTGTGCTGAAAGAAATGGCGAATATGATGTTTACAAATTAAATATTGAAACAAAAAATGAAATTAGATTAACCTTTAATAAAGGTTTAGATGATGGTCCAGAATTTTCACCAGATGGAAAATACATCTACTATAATTCATTCAAAACAAACAAAATGCAGATTTGGAGAATGCATAATGATGGTTCAAATCAAGAGCAAATGACATTTGATAATTATTCTAACTGGTTTCCTCATGTTTCACCAAAAAACGATTATGCTGTAGTAATAAGTTATATTGAAGATCAGGAGCAGAGTCATCCATTTGGAAGAATGGTAAAGCTTAGATTACTTAACTTAACAGACAAATCAATAGTTGACTTAACTGAACCATTTTACGGTGGACAAGGGACAATAAATGTTCCGTCATGGAACCCAGAGGGGACTAAGTTTGCTTATGTGTTATATAGCCTAAAAGACAAATAGTTCTTAAATTAATATAGAGAATATAAAAATTGCTCTCGTTTCTTAGTTGTATTCTGCTAAAGAGTTATTAATATAATTTAAACATTTTTTTATTTCTTCAATAGAATTTGAACCTTCTGGAATATTGTATTCAAGTTCAATAGTGATAGGAAAAGTATAACCCTCATTATTTATTAGTCTAACTACATCAGCAATTGGAGTATCTCCTTCACCAAAAGGTAAATTATCTCCCCCGTTGATACCTTTTTTTCTGTCTTTTAAATGCATGCTAACTATATGATTATTATTCTCTTTAACAAATTCAACTACGTTTTCATTATCACCAGCTACGTAATGTCCAAAATCAAGATTTATTTTATTATATTTTGATTGAGTAATTGCAGTATCCCAAAAAGTTGGAGTTTGTTGCTCGTGACCATGATAACCAATAAGAACATCTTCTTCTTCTGCTATTTTTGAAAGCCTAAATGTATGTTTATCATCTGATGGATGCTCTAGAGTTACATGGCTTGCTCCTAAAGCTTTTGCAGCTCTCATCCCATATCTAATGTCATCATCTGTATTTTCTTTTTCAAAAACTCTTGGTTTAAAGGCATATATGTCTATTCCTGCTTCATTGTACAACCCTCTAAGCTCCTTAAGCTTATTCAAATCAACATTTTTTCTCCATTCAGCAACTTCTTGTTCATAAATTTTTCTTTTTTCTGAATACTCTTGAGCTTGAATTTTTTCTTCTTCACTTAATGTTTCACCACTATACTGTTTATATAAAAGTCTCATAGAAGATCTTTCATTTATAAGGCTTTCAGGAGCACCAGCATATGATTCAACATGATTTCCCATAAGCTCAACATTTTTTATTCCTGTTTGTTTTATATAATCTAAAATTGCAAGAGGAGATTGATCTTCCATGGTTCTAAATGAATATGTTTGTATTCCAATTTTAAGATTATTAGAGTCATTATTATCTGTACATCCAAAAATAAAAGATGTTAAAAGCGTTAAAAAAATAATTTTATTTTTCATAATAGTTTTTTTTAAAGCTTCCAACCTTCTCTGTAATTATAATGAAAGAATTGATTGGCCTCATCAAGGTTTGTTATTTTCATGTTTTTAGAATCATATTCAAGTGTAATATCTAATTGTTGAGACAAAACTGCTACATTAGTTAAAAGCATTATTTCGGTTACTTTAGATGCAACCTCAAAATTATTTGATGCTTTTCTATTTTCTTTAATAGCCTCAATAAAATCTAGATACACTGAATTCGGTCTTGGCAACCATTTTTCAACTTCAAATCCTGGTTCTTCTGGTATTAGTTCTGGGAGAGCTCCATGGGATCCGTGCATTATCATCCCTTTTGAACCAATGTATAGTGCTTCTTGAAGTTGTCTTCCGTTTTCTAGTGAGTCTGGTCTTGATGGTTTAATGCCTCCATCAGACCAAGTAATTTTTATTGGAGATTTAGTTTCTTTAGATTCAAACTCATATGTTATACTCTCAGATTGAGGTAAATAATGTTCGTTGAAAGGACTAGTAGTTGCTTGTACTTTGGTAGGCATATCAAGATCTAAAGCCCATACTGGAGCATCAAATGTATGAGCTCCAAGATCACCCATAGCACCAGTTCCGTAATCCCATAATCCTCTCCATGCAAAATGAACAACTTCTTCATTATAAGGTTTATATTCTGCAGGACCTAACCAAAGATCATAATTTAGATGATCTGGTATTTTTTGCTCAGGTGGTCTGTCAAAATAGCCTTGTTTCCATATGGGTCTATTTGTCCACATATGAACTTCTTTTACATCTCCAATTTTTCCTGACTTTATCCACTCTACTGTTCTCATCGTTCCTTCAACATTATGTCCCTGATTTCCAACTTGAGTTACAACACCAGTTCTTTTAGCAAGATCATTTAAATATCTTGCTTCGTAAATAGTTTTAGTCATCGGCTTTTCAATATATACATGTTTTCCAGCATTCATAGCATATGAGGCAATAACTGCATGAGTATGGTCTGGTGTTGCAATTACAACTGCATCTATATCTTTTTCTTCATCAATCATTTTTCTATAATCATGAAATGTCTTTGCATTGGGATAAGCATTAATAATGTGAGATGAATACTGATGATCAACATCACAGATTGCATATATATTAGCGTGTTTGAATTTTTTATCATCAGATTGTCCAAATCCTCCCCGTGGACTTCTTTCTGGCTGTATACCTGCATATCTTTGGATCATTAATCCAGGAAGGCTTCTTCTTTCAACTGGATTATCTGGTGAAGCCATTTGTTGAATTACTTGACCCCCTCTATTACCAACACCAATTGCAGCTATATTTATTAGACCATTGGGGGATGGATATCCAAGACTAGTTATAGCATGGCTTGGCACAATGTAAAACAAAGAAGCTGCAGAAGCTTTCTTTAGAAAATCTCTTCTTTGATAATTTTTTTTTGATCTCATAACAAGAAGTTAATGAAAAAACATTAACACTCTTATAATCAAATCAATAAAATTGTTCAAAGTAAAAAATTTTCTATAAATTAATCTCTGAGTCACAAACTCTTAATCTGCTAATGCAAGAGAAGATAATTGATATAAAGGATGTTCAGATAACCTTAATTCGAAGTCAAAGGGCAAGGAGTTTAAACATAACTATTAAGCCTTTTAAAGGAGTTAGAGTTTCTGTTCCTGTTTCAGTAAGTTTTAAAAAAGCGGAAGAAGTAACAGGAAAAAGCATAGACTGGATTAAGTCTCATTTATCTAAAATTCAAAAAGCGGAACTCCTATTTACTTTTTTTGAGCTTGATACAAAGTTCCAAACCAGGTCTCATCATTTAGAATTAAAAGTTTCTGAGAACGAAAAATTAAGGTCAGTTGTAAAGAATAACAAGATTAGTGTTACTATACCAGAATCAGACAAAATAAATGATGCTGAGGTTCAAAATGAAATCAGAAAAGCTATAGAGCTTGCATGGCGAAATGAAGCTAAAGAGTATCTTCCCGAAAGGGTTAAGGAATTAGCGGTAAAACATAACTTTGTTTACAAGAAGGTTTCAGTAAAAAACTCTAAAACTAGATGGGGGAGCTGTTCTTTTGATAATAATATAAATTTGAGTTTACATTTAATGCGTTTACCAAATTATTTAGTAGACTATGTAATTCTTCATGAATTAGTTCATACTAAGATTAAAAATCACAGTAAAGATTTTTGGCAACTCTTAGACATTGTTTCGGGTAATGCAAAAAAACTTGATAGAGAGGTTAAAGATTATAGAATTCAGATTTATTAAAAGAATATCAAGATTACTTTAAATAACATTCTCTGATATAGAACAACCTGTCTTCTAAATTTGAAATTTATGTATATTGATAAAAAAATATGCGCTATTCAATCCTATTACTAATCAGTTTATTTCAGTTTAGCTTTGCTCAAAATTCTTTGGAAAGACTTGAGAATTCACCTCGTCATCATGAATGGGTTAAAATTACTACAAATACAAATGAAATTAATAGTTTTTTGGTATACCCAGAAGTGTCTGAGAGAGTTCCCGTAGTTGTGCTTATACATGAAAATAGGGGACTCAACGACTGGGCACGAAGTATGACAGACCAAATTGCAGAAATGGGATATATAGCAATTGCACCCGACTTTCTTTCAGGTACTGCTCCAAATGGAGGTGGAACAAATGATTATCCAAATTCAGATGATTCACGAACGGGGATATATAATCTTGATCCTCTTGTTATCAATGATATCTTGAATAAAACAGTGGAATATTCCAAAAAGATTGCTTCTAGTAATGGAAAGGTAGTTGTTATTGGATTTTGTTGGGGTGGGAGCCAATCATTTCAATTTGCAACCGAATCTTCCGAAATTGAAGCTGCAATTGTTTGCTATGGAACTGGTCCTACGGATATGACCTCTTATTCTAATATTATGGCACCTGTGTATGGGTTTTATGGAGGAAATGATAATAGAGTAAATGCAACAATTGAAGCTAGTGAATCAGCTATGAAAGCAGCTGGAAACCCATTTGAACAAATTATTTATGATGGGGCAGGACATGGTTTTTTTAGAGCTGGAGAGAATCAAAATGCAACTGAAGCAAATCGTTTAGCAAGAGAACAAGGAATTCAACGTTTAAAAGAAATTTTAAAAGGACTTTAATTGTTATCAATACATGTTTAATTTTGAGTTATAATCTCATAACTAACTTAAATATGTAAAAGAAATATTCTTTTCTACACTTTCTGATAGGGTATGATGAACTGGACAATTATTAGCGGCTCTTTCTAAAATAGTTTTAGTTTTAGAATCGTATTCTTTTGGAAAAGTTAGATCAACATCAATTTTAGAAATTCTTCTAGGGTTAACTCCCATTGTTTTTTTAACATTTGCAGTAGTACCTTTAATATTAATACCATCTTTCTCAACAGCAATTGCCATAATAGTTAAAATACAGCTAGCTAAAGCAGAACATACCATATCTGTTGGTGAAAAAGTTTCTCCAAGTCCATGGTTATCTTTTGGAGCATCCGTACTTATTTTAGATCCAGAATCCAAATGAGTTGCAGTTGTTCTTAAATCTCCTTGGTATTTAATTTCAAATGTGTTCATAATATAACTTTTAACAAATATAAGTATAGAGGATGGGATGTTGCTAAAATAAATTAGCTAGATCTAAATAATTCACTTAAGAAAATAGCACTTGCATTTGCAACATTTAAACTCTCTGCTGAATTACCTCCTTCTCTAAATTGAGGAATTGATAATTGTCCAGTCAAATGGCTTAATAATGATTCTGAGATTCCATGCGATTCACTTCCAAACACATATGATGCCTCTTTTGGTAATTTAGCTGTGTAAATTGAATCTCCTTGAGTAGTAGCACCATATACTGGCTTTTTTAATGCAGTTAGTGAAGCTCCAAGGTCTTTAATATAATGGCATCGAACCCTAGCTATTGAACCCATTGAAGCTTGAATCACTTTAGGGTTATAACAATCCACTGTAGTCTTACTACAAATCAATTCAGAGAGTCCAAACCAATCACACAAACGTATTATTGTTCCTAAATTTCCAGGATCACTAATGTTATCTACTGCAATTGTTGTAGTCTCAGCAATTATTTTTTGAGATTCAGGTAAAACAAAAACACCCAATACGGGACTGGGGTTTTTAAAATGTGTAATCCTCTCCATCTCCTCCAAGTTTAATAATTCTGCTTTTGGATGAAAATTTTCTTCTGAACTAAGTAAGATTTCAAATGGCCAGTCAGAATTAATCAATTCATTA
>Ga0115000_10000283_pt1 | contig 46785 bp, 47 predicted proteins | sample ArcticOcean_MG_C_6_FD_89690 | JGI IMG/M metagenome (GOLD analysis project Ga0115000, IMG submission 89690) | Marine microbial communities from western Arctic Ocean - ArcticOcean_MG_CB8_128 | ecosystem: Environmental > Aquatic > Marine > Oceanic | place: Arctic Ocean: Canada Basin | collected...
CCGTGGATACCAACCACCGGAATCTCAGTGATGCCGGCAGCCGACATGGCCTTGAGCACGAGTTCGTTGTGGAACGGCGCACCATGCAAGGCGACCATGTTCACGCCGTACTGATCAATAGCCGACTGCAACTTAAGTATCTGGGCAGTTGCTTCCTGGACCCGCAGGCCGACGTACTCGGTGCCGACGTAGGTGCCACCAGCAGCGATAACTGAATCCTGTATATAGCTGGCGTACTCGGTGCCCGATGGGACCTCGAGCACGATGCCCATCACGACAGCGTTGGATGCATCGCCGAGCCTGTTGGCAGCCTCACCGACAAAGATGTCGGCCTGGTCGCCATAGGCGGCAATGTTGTGGAAGAACTGACCACTACCAAGCGTCGGGTCGATTGTCTGTGGAGGACCGATAACCGCAACATTTGCGGCTTCGAGTTCCGGAATGGCCTGTGCAGCCTGACCGGAACCACCAAGGTCGACAAGGGCGAGGACGTTCTCGTCCTCGATCAGCTTGGTGAGAGCAATGGCTGACTTCTCAGCGTTGTAGCCGTCGTCCTCAGCGAAGAACTCCCATTGGCGCCCGAAGATGCCGCCATCGGCGTTTGAGCACTCGAAGTAGGCAGCTGAGCCGTGGGCGTTGAATGCCTGAGCCGACGCAGTCGGTCCGGTCAAGTCACCAATCCAGCCAACCTTGATGACCTCATCAGTGATGCCGTCATCCGGGCTGCTGTTGAGTGTCACCTCCGTCGGTGCTTTCGGTGCAGCAGTCGTCGCAGCTGCGCTGCTGCTGCCAGTTCCGCTAGAACTCGCTGCATCGCCACTGCCGTCTGACCCGCAGGCTGACGCCAGCATTGCCAGAGCGGCGAGAATGGGTATGAATCGCTTCATCATGAAGACTTGTTCCCCTCACTAGGTTTGGTAATCGATTTCGTGTGAGACAGCTTCAGCTGACTCTCTGTGCTGGTTAGCCCGGGACGAAACTGATCACGGCTTAGCTAACCAAACGCTTGGTTGGTACCCACGATAGTGAGGTGACTGGATTGAGAGCAAGTCCTCAGGCAAAATAATTTTAGTTCGTAACGCTTAGGTGCTTGCTTTGGTTCGCTCGATTTTCTTGGAGTGCTCCAAAAATCGAGAAGCGATCAACGATCCGGAGGTTGCCGACAGGTTATTGACCATTGACCGTCCTCTTGGCGCAAGACGTGTAGCTGTCGCCATTGACTATTTTGAGACCTACAACCGCGACAATGTGACCCTTTTGGATGCGAAGACGTCACCTATCGAAAAAATCACTGACAATATTGTTCATGCTGGTGATGATGAGATAGAACTCGACGTACTTGTCTACGGCACAGGTTTTGATGGTGTAAGTGGGCCGTTGCTCTCAATGGAAATCCAAGGAGTCGATGGGTTGCCACTTCGCACTAAGTGGGCGACCAGATCGATCGCGTATCTGGGCCTTATCACATCAGGGTTTCCGAACCTGTTCATGATCACAGGTCCAGGCAGCCCATCGGTTTTCAGCAACGTCATTTTCCACATTGAGCAACACGTTGACTGGATAGCCGACTGTTTGGCATACATGACCGAACATGAGGTCAACCACATTGATGCAAATCCAGGATCTGAGAACGACTGGACCCAGCATGTAGACGACATCGGAAAGAGTTCTCTTACTTGGTTCGACCAAGTCTTGGTGGACAGGTGAGAACATCCCCGGTAAACCAGCCGGCCTCGCCTTCTATCTAGGCGGTTTGCAGAACTACAGGGCGAAATGCGATGAAGCCGCCAACAAAGGGTACGAAGGCTTCGTCCTCCAATCTCGTTAAGCGCCGATAATGGGAACGATGCACAGCCAGTTCGACAGAGGGTTACGAGAGATGACGGAGTTGCTGCATCATGGTTAGTGGCCACGTATGAAGCTCTGGACAGACGAAATTGAGTCATACAGGGGTGAGGCTCAGGATTTCTTAGAGGCTCTTCCCCCTGTTGCAGCGTTCAGCCCTTGTTCCGACCCGCTTGGTGATCTGGAACAACAAGCCAATATGGCTCGGTCCCTGTTCGCGGAACGGTCGTCCCATCTACCGAATAACACTTCGGAACTTGCCAAAGATCGCTTTATTCAAGGCCCTGGTGGTGAGTTGCGACTCCGAGTCTTCACTCCTAAAGGGGTTGCCAGAGGCTTGTTGCTGCATATCCACGGTGGTGGCTGGATCCTCGGAAGCCTCGAAATGGGAGACCAGCAAAATGAGGCGCTAGCTCGCAAACATGGGCTTGCAGTAGCCAGCGTTGACTACCGGCTAGCCCCCGAGCATCCCTACCCTGCCGCTCCTGATGACTGTGAAGCTGCAGTAGCGTGGCTGCTTTCTGACGGTGCAGAAGAGTTCGGCACGACACGGATGCTCATTGGTGGTGAATCGTCAGGTGCCCACTTGGCTCTCGTAACCGCTAACCGGGTCAGGGAGCGTCTCGGACTTGCTGATCAACTCCTCGGGTTGAACCTTGTCTTCGGTATCTATGACTTGAACGGCACACCCAGCCAACGCTGCAATGGTGGACGCAGAGACCTTTTAGATCCTCTGGCTATCCGCACATTTACTGAAGCGTTTACACCGGGTATGTTCGAAAATCAGCGTCGGCACCCAGATATTTCGCCCTTGAACGCTGACCTTTCTAACATTCCCCCCACATTGATTTCTGTCGGCGTAAACGATCACTTTCTTGATGATTCGTTGTTTCTCAGTGCTCGTCTTTCAGCCGAAGAACGGTTGGTGGATCTCGCTGTATTCCCTGACTCACCCCATGGCTTCACAAACTTGCCATCCAAGATGGTAGAAGCCTTCCAACATCGGTTGGACACTTGGGTTAGTGCCCGACTGATGGAAAGCACTCCGTGAACCGGTAGAAACCTGCACTATGGAACTCACAGGAAAGCGAATCATCGTTACTGGCTGCGCTAGTGGTATGGGTGCCGCAACCGTCCGGGCGTATACCAGTGCTGGTGCTCGCGTGGTGGGTATGGATATCTCAGAAGCAGCCGGTAGCGAGGTCTGTGCCAACGCTGAAGGCCCGGGCTCGGTTACCTTTCTCCCGGTTGACGTAGCAGACCATGATCTTGTGCAAGAGGCGTTCGGCGCGGCAGTTGGGTCGATGGGTGGGCTAGACGCGTTGGCGCACCCGGCCGCCGTCCATGCAGGCAACTCGGCTAGCGACGTCACTGTTGCAGACTGGGATCGCCTCTTTGCTGTAAACGTGCGTGGCACGATGCTGACAAACCAAACAGCGCACGAGTACCTCAAGGCTGCGGGCGGCGGCTCGATCATCAACTTCGGCTCTATCTCTGGACAACGCCCTGAACCAGGTGCTGCCGCATATTCCGCAACTAAAGGCGCTGTCCATTCGTGGACGCGCACAGCGGCAGGCACCTGGGGAGCCGACAACATTCGGGTCAACGCTGTACTTCCAGCCATAAGGACACCGATGTACCTAGCAGCCAAGGTGGGGCTGAGCGAAGAAGAGCTCAATGTCAAGTACTGGCGCAATGAACAGAGCATTGCTATGGGCCAAGAATACGGTGACCCAGATACGGATCTGGGTCCGGTAATGGTGTTCCTTGCTTCTGATGCCTCCCATTTCATTACCGGCCAGCTCATTCCCGTCGACGGTGGCCAACACAACGTCCGATAGGAGGGAGCACAGCCATGATTGAAGATCTTGACGGCCGGGTAGCCGTGGTCACCGAAGGCGCCTCGGGTATCGGATTGGCGATGGGTGAGGCTTTCCTCAAAGCTGGTATGACCGTGGTGCTGTCGGACGTAGATGGGCAAGCCTTGGAGCTTGAAGTTGCTCGCCTCTCAGTAGCTTTCAGTGACCAGATTGGTGGTCAAGTATGCGACGTGACTGATAATGACGCAGTCGTGAGGCTGGCCAATTCAGTGCGCGACCGCCATGGACCGGTTCATGTTCTCTGCAATAACGCGGGCGTCGCTCCTGCTGCACCAATATTGCAGAGCACTCCTTCTCAGTGGAAGTGGACCTTTGACATCAACGTACTTGGGGTAGCCCATGGTGTACTGGCGTTTGTCCCTCAAATGGTGGAAGCCGATTCCAGAGTGCAGAACAATGTAGATAACTGGATGTCATAAAGTCGCGATGCATTAAGACGCTATTAGGTCTCGGCACCAAGGTAGGCGTTGATTACAGCAGGATTTGCTTGTATCTCATCAGGGGGTCCAGTTGCTATTTCTCGGCCAAACTCAAGAACCATGATTCGCTCAGCTATTGCCATGATGATACCCATATCGTGTTCGATCATGAATACAGATGTCTTGTATTCATCCATAATCCGGTATATGTAGCGAACCATTTCCTGCTTTTCTTCGACGTTCATACCGGCCATAGGTTCGTCAAGCATCAGTAGATGGGGATCCATAGCGAGGACCCGACCGAGTTCCACCCGTTTCTGGATTCCGTAGGACAGTTCGCTAACCAACTCGTCTCGTACATCATCTAAGTCGAGGAGTTCAACGATGGTTTGACATACTTGTCTTGCTTCAAGCTCTTTTTTTACTGCTACCGAAGTGAACAGTCCATAGTGAAAGATGTTTGTTCGCTCATGCATGAAACGACCCAGCATGAGGTTGTCGAGGACAGTCTGAGCGCTGAAGACGCCAAGGTTTTGGAATGTTCGAGCGATCCCCATCCGAGCGATTTGATGAGGTCGATAGTCAAGGAGCTCGATTGTCTCGCCGTTGCGCTGAGAGAACTTCACCGATGCTCCAGGGCGCGGTTCGTAGATTCCAGTGACTGCATTCACCAAGGTCGTCTTGCCAGCTCCATTCGGGCCGATAAGAGCAAACAGCTCCCCTGGGTTGACTTCGAAGGAGAGGTCATCGCAGGCGATGACACCTCCGAACTGAACCGTCAGATTGCTCACTTGGAGGATCGGTTCTGTTGTCATCGGTTTACCTCGCGGCGGATAGATGCATACGCGTCTCGGACGTCTCCGCCGCCACCCATGTAGAGATCCTGGACCTCCTTATTTTCACGGAGCTCTTTGCTGGGTCCTTCTAGTACGACTTCCCCAACTTCGAGGGCATAGGCGTACTTGCTGTGTCGCAATGCGATACGAGCATTTTGTTCAATGGCAAGTACAGCGACACCTTCCTGATTAATCCGATCAAGCAAAAGGAAAAGATCCCGTACGATTAAGGGAGCTAGACCCAACGAAAGTTCGTCGCAGATGAGGAGCGACGGTTTTGCCATTAGTGCCCGACCCACGGCGACCATCTGTTGCTCTCCTCCGGAAAGAAGCCCTGCTTGTTGGTGCTGGAGCGGTGGCAACTGTGGGAAAAGATCGAATACCTCTGACAGCGTGTTACCGATCTCGGAGGTATCGCTGCGTGATGCTGCACCACATCGGAGGTTCTCTTCCACCGTCAGTTGTGGAAATAGCATCCTTCCTTCGGGTACGTGGGCGATGCCACCGCGAACGATGCTCCGACTCTTTGACTTCGAGATCTCCTGGCCGCCGAATTTGATCGACCCTGAAGTGCGTTTCCCTTTTTGCAGGTAAAGAACACCGGAGATGGTTCGTACCAGTGTCGTCTTCCCTGCTCCGTTGGCTCCCAGCACCGTTACGAAACCATCGTTAGGGACTTCGATGGAAACGTTCTTCAGCGCCGGTATAGGTCCGTAGGAGACACTGAGCCCATCGATACTAAGTGCGTTACTCATCGCGCTGCTCCTGCCTGAGAGTTCTGAAACTTCCGCAATGCTCGACTTTTCGCTGATTGCCACAATCCAGCAAGTCCATCGGGGCGCCAGACTAGAACGACAACTACCAGAATGCCGCGGATTGCGAGGTCAACTTCTCCGGCATAACGGCTGAAGAAATCGATGTCACTAATGAAGGGCAACTCTTCTCGCATCCATTCGAAGTACATAGGGAGGGCGAAGAAGAACACTGATCCGAAGATCGCTCCCTGAATCCCCATGAAGCCCCCAACAACGATGATGATGCCGTAGTCAAGGACCTGTTCAAGGCTGAATGAATCTTCGCTTCGTGCCCGGTTGTAGAAGGAGAGGAGACAGCCGGACACGCTCACCATGGCGGAGGAAAGCGCGAAGGCGACCAACTTTGTCCGGGGGACATTGATTCCGAGCAGGGTCGCTGAGATGTCCCGGTCTCGGACTGCGGCAAATGCTCGACCTTCGCGACTCCTGATGACGTTCACAAGGAACAGCAAACAAAGTGTGGTGATCACCAGATTTACCCAGAACCAACGGAACTGCGTGTTGATGAGGAACTCACCGTCCTCTGGGTTGATGCCTGGGATCCAGTGCAGCCAAGACGGGAGAGTCGGAGTTACGAATCGAACACCGCCGAAACCGAACCAGTGGACGATGTACTCCCTCCACGCAAGAAGGACAATGAAATGGACACCGATCGTCGCCAGCATCAGATACAGGCCTCGGAGACGAAGCGCCGGCATCCCAAAGACAACACCAAGAGCAGCACCAGCCACTGCGGCTATCGGGAGGGTAAGCCAAAAGGACTGTCCCCATATGACGCCGATATGGGCACCAACTATCGTGCCGATCATCAAGAAAGCGGCGTGGGCCATTGACAGCTGCCCGGTGTAGCCGGCAAGCAAGTTGAATGCTCCTGCCCCCAATGCGAACAGGATGATGTAGTTGATGATCCTGAACCAAGTGTTCCAGGGGAAGTCCATGGGCGGATCAAAGTCGGTCGCAAGGATAAACGGAAGGGCCACGAGGGCGAAGCATGTCATTGCTGAGAGGGCTCGCTGATCTGGTCGGTGCCAGAGTTTCAGGGCGAGTCGGGGATCGTCAGGATCGCGTTCTGCGCTCGACCATGCAAACTTTCCAACCGCTATCAGAAGGATGAGTCCGACGAGGATCTTCCAGCCGCTGAACGGATTCCAGCTGATGTTGTCGAGGATCACTGGGGAGGCGAGCGCTGCCAGAAATGGCAGTGCCCGCCGGGCGGGAGTTGTCCGTTTGACCGAAGGCTTCTGAGGGTTTGGTGCTTCGGTAGCGATGGTGTAGGTCATATCCGCTCTATGTCCTTCTGACCGAAGAGGCCTGTTGGCTTGAAAATGAGGACGGCGAACAGGATTCCGAAGGCGACTGGTTCACGCCATTTGGTGCCGAGGTGGCCGCCGGCGAGCATTTCGATTACGCCGACGATGAGTCCCCCGATGATTGAGCCTCCTACGGAGGTGAATCCCCCGATCGCTGCGGCTGGGAAGGCACGGAGGCCGATCGCGGCAAGTGCAGGGTTGATCGAAGGGGTGAAGTGCCCGAGCATCACGCCACCCAGCCCGGCGATTCCGATCGCCATTGCCCAGGTGACTGCATACATTCGATCCGGGTCGATTCCGACACCTGCCGCAGCCTCGATGTTGCTGGCAACCGCTCGCATGTGTAGTCCGGTGCGAGTCAGTGAGTAGAAGGCCAGAAAAGCGCCCACGGATGCCGCCACTACGAGCATGACGATGATGTCCACCCACCGAATGTTGGTGCCGGCGACTTCCATTGTCCCCGTGGGTAGGGCGGTCAGGTTTCCCTTTTCGAGTGGTCCAAACCTGATCTGGACCACTGCGCGAATCACAGTTGCAATTCCGATTGTCGCAAGGACGATCGCGAAGAACCCCTGCCCAACCATTGGGCGCATGATCCCGTAGTGGATGACGAGCCCAAATAGGGCCATTATCATGGTGATAACAAAGGTTCCTATAAAGAAGTTGGTTTGGCGTTCCATAAAGAAGGCCACCCCAAAATAGGAGCCCAGCATGAGGAACTCGCCAACGGCTAAATTGAGCACCGCTGTTGACTTCTCGACGAGAACAAACCCGAGGGCTACTACCGAATAGATGGCGCCAAGAGCTAAGCCAGACACTACCAATTGGAAGTTGACACTCAGGTCAAAGAAAGTTGAAGCAAATATGGTCATTAGCTAGATTCCATCTGCTGGTTGGGGCAACATCTAAACTTTGCATAATAATTGTGTGGCAAGGTGGACGAACTCCAAGTTCTCGCATTTGATTATTACCATCGGGGCACCGACGACGGGTAGGACAGCATGTTCTGATTGATTAGTCAATCCGGAGGCTGCCGAACTGCCTCATCAGGCGAGCGCCCCACCGTCGACCACCAGGACGGCACCTGTGATGTAAGAGGCTGCTTGCGATACAAGAAAGGCCACCGGCTCAGCAACTTCCCTGGGGCTTGCCCAGCGCCCCAGAGGGATCTGTAGACCGGCCGATTCTTCAACTTCGGCTTTGTCGAAAGCGTCCCAGCCACTCGTATCGATGTAGCCAGGGGCAACTGCATTGACTCGAATGCCTTGAGGTGCCCATTCCCTAGCTAGCGCTCGAGTCAGAGAATAGAGGCCGCCCTTTGCAGCGGAATAAGCGGTCATGCCTGGCAGGTGCCGGAGTCCAGAGATGGAACCAACGTTGACGATGGCACCTGATCCCCGTTCGACCATCGACCTGCCGAAGGCAGTGGCAACGGCGAATGGGCCGGTGAGGTTTAAGTCGATGGTCTTGGCCCACCCAGACACGGTGATGTCAAGGGGATCGGCTAGGAAACGTGCGCCACCTGCGTTGTTAACAATGATGTCTGGACCGCCGGTTTCGAGTTGGAGTTGGTCGGCTGTCGCTGACACCTGTTCTATATCGGTCACATCGCAAGCCGCTGTCCGCACAACCGCTCCCTCTTGTTGCATGTCCGCAGCAATTTGTTCCAGGCGGTCAGCGGATCTGGCAAGGAGGGTGATCGAGGCTCCCTGTCGGGCAAGAGCCTGCGCTATGGCTTGGCCGATATCGCCGGTAGCCCCCGTTACCAGTGCCGAACGGCCGTCTAGGCGAAAGGGGTCAGTCTTCAAGCTCTGGCTTCTCCGAGTGATACGGGGAAACTCTCCATTCCCCGACTGAGCATCGTCGGGATCCAGTGGGAGTCTTCCTTGGTCGTCGACAATTGTGGGTAGCAGGTAAGCAATCTCTCAAGTGCTATCGAACCTTCGAGTCTCGCGAGAGCGGCTCCCAAGCAGAAATGAATGCCGAATCCAAAACCGATGTGATTGTTGGGCTCTCGCTCGATATCGAATCGGTCCGGGTTGTGAAATTGCTCGGGATCGCGATTCGCAGCGTGTTGCACCAAGTAGGCCATATCGCCCTTGCGTAGCGTCTGGCCTCTTATGGAAAGATCTGCCGAGATGGTTCGTACCTCCATCTTTGACGGTCCGTCGTAACGCAGGATTTCTTCGACCAAGGGCTTGGTCAGGCCCTCCGGGTTCAGTTGATACTTTTCCAGTTGCGCAGGGTTCTGCAAGATGGCGTTGACGCCATTGCCAATCAAGTTGGTGGTCGTCTCATGACCGCCAAATAGGAACAGGACAAGATTGGCTACAATTTCCTGGTCCGAAAGCCTGTCGTCACCCTCTTGGGCAGTGATCAAATTGCCAATGATGTTTTCTTTGGGGTTTTTGCGGTGGAACTTGACTAAATCGCCGAGGTAGGCCGCCAGTTCCAGTAGGCCATGCTGTGCCTTCAGCCTACGATCCTCAAGGCCGCGCGCTCCGAACACCAGAACCATGACAGCATCGGACCATTCCTTGAAAATGTCTCGGTCGTTGGGAGGCACACCCATGATTTCGGCGATCACCACTGCAGGTATCGGGTAGGCGAAGTCGGTGATGAGATCGACGGAATCCTGTTCGGCTAGTTCGTGGAGAGTTTCGTCGACTACCTGCGTGGCCCTCGAGCGCCAGGATTCGACAGAGCGTGGCGTAAATGCCCTGCTCACGAGTTTCCTCAGCCTCGTATGGTCCGGCGGGTCTCTAAAGACCAGCCAATCCATCAGAACGTCGTAAGTCGGTTGGCGCTCGTCTCTCTGCTCAGGGCTGAGTCGGTCGAGCGCAGGTTGGATGCGTGCAGATGAGAACCGGCTGTCACGCAGGGCTTCCGTTACATCGTCGTATCTATGGATGAACCAGGCCCGGTACTTCTCGTTCCAATGAACGGGAGCGTTCTCGCGCATGACGCGGAAGTAGGGATGCGGGTCTTGGACCCGGTCTGGCCTCAGAACCTCGTCGTCGACAGCGGTGCTCATGTGGAGGCAGAACTTCCCTGTGATGCGGGAGCCTCAAGAACTGTGACCACACAGGCGTTCCCGTCGATGCCGGCAGTTCCGCCACCCATGGTTTCGACCACTCCCAGTCTGGCGTTTGGAACCTGTCTTGGACCGGCATCACCGCGCAACTGCCAAGTAATCTCGGCTATCTGAGCCAGACCGGTCGCTCCTAGAGGGTGGCCGCGGCTGAGTAGTCCTCCCGATGGGTTGACCGGCTGGCTTCCACCGATGGATGTGTGGCCCGATTCGACGAGGTGTCCGCCGCCACCCAATTCGGCTAGGCCAATAGCTTCTGTCGTGATGATCTCTCCAATGGTGAAAGCATCGTGGACTTCGAAGACGTCGATATCTTGAGCACACACGCCGGCCCGTTCGTAGGCGTCGTGCGATGTGTCGGCGACGATCTGCCATCCCCACACAAGTTCTGATCGTTGATCCCATAGGCCGCCGCTCTTGAGCGACGAAGACCGGACCCGAACTCCTCCCGGGGTTCCAGAGGGCCGCAGGATCGCAGCGGCGGCGGCGTCAGCGATTGAACAGCACTGCAGGAGAGTCAGCGGCGAGGAGATCATCGGGCTTCCAAGGACCTCTTCAATGGTCGGCGTCATCTGGTGCTGGGCTCGACTGTTGTGTCGGCCGTGACGGTGGTTCTTGACCGAGACTGCTGCCAGTTGCGAGTCGGTCACGCCAAACTCATGCTGGTATCGAGTGGCAGACATGCCGTATAGGGCCGGCATGGCGAAACCCTGAGCCCCTTCAGGATCCGAAAGGATGGGGGAGATCGCTCCTGAAAAAGAGGCTGTCATGGTCTCGATCCCGAAGACTAGAACCGTTTCATATCGCCCTGTCGAGATGGAAGCACAGCCCTCGTGAAATGCCGATGTCGAACTGGCGCATGCGTTCTCGATGGTGATTACTGGGACCCCATCGATACCGAGTTGTTGCAGAGAGCGAGTCGCTACACCGGGATCACCGAATACGGTCCCAGCGAAGACAGCGTCGATTTGTTTCGGGTTGATTTTTGCGTCGCGAATCGCCTCGCTAACTGCTTCCCACGCCAGTTCTCTGGCCGGCACGTTTGGTTGCTTGCCGAATTTCGTTGTTCCTACGCCGCAGATCGTCGCGATTTCACTCATCGCTTACGCTTCTGTTCGCCGACGCCAGTTCCACATCGGGCACGACGACCAAGTCTCCCAGGTCATTTTTCCCATCAAGAGACACCCTGTCGCCGGGTATCGGCGGCGGTCTATCGCCAGTCTCCACACGAGCGAGGATTCTTGGTCCATCGTCTAGGTCAATGTAGGCCAAACACGTAGGGGGGGGTCTTCCAGGCATCGGAATCTCCAGCATGGTGGAACTGAAGACTGACCCTCCGGGTCCGAATCCACAAGGCTGAACGCTGTCGGCCTGACCACAGGAACAGATTGGCGGCACAAAGGTGCTGGCCAAACCGCAGGAACTGCAACGACCCCCACGAATTTGCAGCTTTCCACCTGCCTCTAGGAGTTCAGGTCGAGGGTCCGCCGGCCTCGGTGCTCTCCTGCTAGACCCAGAATCTCCCATAGCACCACACTACCAACCGGTTGGTTGATCTGCGATTAGGGTCCCTAGCGTCGTCCTTAGCCTTGTCGAGTTGATCTGAGACTTGGTTGGGGCAGGGTCTGCTGCCACCGTTCCAGGAGAGCCGGTGGTTGAAAGTGGAAGTTGGGTTAGCAAGTTGGAGAGGCTGCGGTGCTAAGCGAAGAGGATCTCAATAGCAGGGTGGGTTACCAGCTCCCAGGCGGCGAATACCTTCTGGAGCCCTACAAGAACTGGTTAACTAACGATGCCGTTGGGGCGCCCAACGACGAGAACGACTTCGCCCATCCGATGTTCTGCTACTACGCCGCGCTGAACACCATGGGAGTGTCCCTCGAAGAACTCTTCGCCATCTTCGGTGCTACATCCGACGACGGCGTGATGTTCGGCGAAGCTGAGATCGACATCAAGAAGCCACTGGTCCCGGGCTCGACCTATGCCGTTTCAGGCCAGGTGACCGGAGTCGAACGGAAGAACAGTAAGAAGTTGGGGGTATTCGACCTTGTCGATTTCGAACTCAACCTGCATGACGGCAACGAGTTGGTAGGGGTTTCAAGAAACTCCTTCATATTCCCCCGGGAGCTAAACGATGACGACCAATAGTCCCACCGTTGGTTTCGAGTTTCCGCACTACGACGTGGGGATCGTTGATGCTGAAAAGATGAAGACCATGGCGGTTCTCCTCCAAGACCCCAACCCGATTCACTGGAATCTGAGCGCTGTGGAGAGGCTGGGTCTGGGAAGCAAGCCGATCAATCAAGGCCCCAACAACATGGCCTATGTAGTGAATGCCATCGTTAGCTGGATCGGTGGAATAGCGCGATTCAGAGGTTTAAAGGTTCGGTTTCATCAGAATGTCTTTGCTGGGGACCGGCTGACGGTAGTGGGGAGAATCACAGATATCGATCAAGTCGCAGATGGCGAACTCGCCACCTGCGATGTCCAACTGGTACGCGGGGACCTTGAGAATAGTGACATCGTCATGGCCGGCCAAGCGTCGGTCATTCTCTAGGGAAGAAGTGCGTTAGTACCTCCATCCCTCTTCTAACGGCCACAAGCGTCTGCCGAGGATGTCCTCCACGCACGACAGGCCTGCGCGAGCCGCCCTGTCGATACCGATGCCCCGAGATTGGAACGTTTCGCTCGCGAAGTAGAGCCCTTCGACGTTGGGGGCCTTCCAGTTCGGGCGGAATTTCCCAACGAGTCCAGGCTTTTGGATGACTCCGAATGAAGGATCGAACACGTAGGTGCGACGCTTGAAGACATTGTCTTTGAGGCCAGGCCACATGATCTCCACCTCTTGTTCAAACTCGTCAAATTTCTCCTTGATGAACTCGGTGTCCCGTCCGCGGTTGTGCTTGTGGAGCATGGAACCCATCACGTAGAGATATCTGCCGTCAGGAGCGACAGAAGGGTCGAGAGCGGTCTGCTCGAACATGAATCCACTCGTTCGGCTTATGGGTGCGTGAAGCCAGGTAGCGATTTCCTGCCGATCGAGGACCGGTATTGGCTCTGCTGTAGCAATCGAAAGATGAGCGTATGAAACACGCCACCGGTCCTGAGCGAGGTTTCTGATCTGGTCGACGTACCAGTCGGGAAGATGGTGCTCAGAGATCACATCAAGCACATTCCAGACCGGGAGAGTCGAAATCACTACTGGAGCGCTAACTATTTCATCGTGGAAGATCTCGTTCTGAAGGGAGGCCCCAACTCTTGGCAGAGCAACCCCGCAGACTGAGCCACTTTCGATCAGAACTCGACTGACAGGTCTGCCGAGTTCGACCACTCCGCCATTATCTACAACTGCATCGCGTAGGTCGCAGAACAACTTGTCCCAACCGCCCTCTGGCCAAAACGAGTAAGCGGCTGTCCTTTTTTCTTCGTAATGCATTTTCCGATTGAAGAGGTTGTCGCTGGCCGAGTGATCCCACCAGTCTTCGGTCATGCACTCCATCACGGTGATGAATTCGAAGAGATCGATGACTCCTTGATTGCTGGTGTGCCTCTTAAGCCATGTTCGCATCGGCAGATCGTCGAGGCGGTCCAGTTCTTCATAGGGGGTATCCAGGAGTGCTTGGATAACTGCCTTTAGATCGTCCTTGTCTCCATCACCCGCATACCTGTCCCGGATAGATCCCCAAGTCTCCGAATCATGGTCCCAGACCGGCATATCGGTGTTTGATGGTCCATGGCCCAGTGTCATACCTAGGTGTTTGAAGATTTTCGTGAGCCCTGAACCGGGATCCTCCAGAAGGTGAGCGCCAAGGTTCAGCTTGTAGCCCTCGTCATCTGTAGCCATGCCTCGGCCTCCGAGGTAGGGACTCCTGTCAAGAGCAAGGACGCTCTTTCCCTCCTTGGCGAGTAGTGCTGCCGACGCCAGGCCAGCTGCCCCCGTGCCTATGACGATCACATCGAAGTCACTCAATGGACTGCTCCCATGTCGTTAGATTCCTCGAAAGTAAAATAGTGTTGTTCTGCCAGCCAAGCGAAACCAAGATCCCCGATCCTAGGAAATTGAAGGCCCAAAATGATTCGAGGAGTTCACCACGTCGCCATGTCGACACCAGACCTTGATCGACTCGTCTCCTTTTATTGCGACAACTTCCAGTTTGAGGTGGTCTATCGCAACCAGTGGAGAGAGAGTCCGGTCATCGATCGTCTTGTAGGCCTAGATGGCACGGTGGCCCGCACTGCGATGCTTCGTGCCGTTAACACCCACATTGAGATCTTCGAATATTCGGCACCAGCACCAGCCGAAGTCATGACAGATCGTCCTGTCTGTGATCACGGCTACACCCACTTTTGTCTCGAGGTTGAGGACATCGAGGCCGAGTACGAACGTCTCCAGGCTGGAGGCATGAGATTTCACTGCCCTCCAGTATCCACCGGAAGTTCAGGAAGCCTTATTGCCACCTACGGCCGTGACCCGGATGGCAACGTGATTGAGTTGATCGAATTTCAGGACGCGGGGAGCCCTATTCGTCTCGACATTTCTCAATGAACAGCCTCCAAGCGGAGTCTGGAAATGTTTGTTGGGCATCGAGGCGCTACGCCGAAGATGATCGATCCCATCGTCTTCACAGAGTCTGCGTTGCAGACGTCGCACTTCTTGATTCACTGTCCATCTGGTTGCGTCGGTAAGGAGATCCAGAATGGGTAGTGGCAACGTCAAGTTCGACGATTCGTATCTTCTGCTTGGCCCAAGCCGAGCGTCCACGTTTGCTGACAGTCTCGACGAAGCGGCTGGACGCTGGAGCCACACAGCTCTCGCATTTCCCGAAGAGCGGGCCACCTACCCTGAGCTGGCCTCGCGAGCCAATGACCTTGCGTGCGGTCTTATAGCTCTCGGCGTGGAAGCCGGCGAGAAGGTTGGAGTACTGATATCGCAGGGAGTCGATTACTTCGCCCTCATTTTTGCGATTGCCAAGATAGGCGCTATCTCGGTTCCCCTCAATCCGAGATTTAAAGCTAAAGAGTTGCGACACGTCATTTCCAATTCCGACATGACTGCGCTTATCGCATCAGACAGTTTGCTGGAGATGCCTGACGTAGTTGCGATGCTGGAAGAGACCTTGCCGTCACTGGCATCAGTCGGGGGAACCGAGCTGCATCTAGCGGAAGCACCGCTGCTGCGTCGGATCGTTGTTAGTGGGGAGACACCCCGTGATTGGATCTTCAACTTCGCAGCCCTAGTAGATCTGGCTGGGTCCGTCCCAGCCGAACTAGTTCTTTACCGACGTGCTTCTGTAGCTATCCGGGACACGGCAATCATCATGTACACGTCAGGGACAACCGCGAATCCTAAGGGGGTCATGCTGCCCCACGAGGCGCTTGTCCGACATGGGTTAACTATTGCCCAGACTCGTTTCGACCTCACTAAGGCTGACCGAGTGTGGTCGGCCCTTCCGCTTCACCACATTGGAGGCATGGCATTTTTCTTCACCTGTTTGGCAGCGGGCGCCACCTACTGCCACACGGCGAATTTTGATCCGGGCCGGGCGTTAGTGCAACTTCAGAGTGAGGGTTGCACGATCGCTATTCCAGCGTTTGAAACGATTTGGCTGGCGGTCTTGAATCACCCGGATTTCCCAAAGGCCGACTTGGGGAATCTCCGCATCATTCACCTTCTTGGCGTGGCCGAGCGTCTCGCTCAGATGCAAGCAGTCCTGCCCCACGCCATCCAGGTGTCGAGCTATGGAGCGACGGAGTGTTCGTCGTTTCTCAGCATGGGCAAGGTGGATGAATCGCTTGAAATCAGAACAACTACTGGCGGACACCCCATTCCGGGCATCGATGCGCGAGTCGTTGAACCAGGCTCCAGCCAAGATTTACCCGACGGTGAACTCGGCGAGATCATCTATCGCGGTTGGTCAGTCTTTACCGGCTACTACAGGGATCCAGAAGCCACTTTGGCGGCCTTCGACTCTGAAGGCTGGTTCCATTCGGGCGATCTCGGGACGCTGGACTCTGAAGGCAGGCTTACCTATGTCTCGCGGATCAAGGACATGCTGAAGGTGGGCGGTGAGAACGTGGCTGCTGCCGAGGTCGAAGGTCACCTGATCGGCCATGCCGCTGTGCTGCTGGCACAAGTCGTAGCCGCTCCTGATGCGAGGTACACGGAGGTTCCAGCTGCGTTCGTCCAGTTGGCCCCGGGAGAGTCGGCTACGGAAGACGAACTCAGAGACCATTGTCTAGGGGCCATCGCAACCTTCAAGGTTCCGAGGTATTTCCGCTTCGTTGATGAGTGGCCGATGTCGGGAACGAAGATCAAGAAGCATGTACTCCGCGATCAAATTGCAGCCGAATTGGATGAAGCTGGTATCACAGAGGCGCCCAAGCTGAGTTCTCGAGGTTGATTAAACAAAACGCCGATAGGTCCGCCACCTAAGAGCGCGGGAAGAGATTGACGCTATTTATTGCCCCTCACGTCGCTGGGGACGAAAGCCTCAGCGCGTGACGCGTGAGGAGAGTCGGTCTTGGTTGGTGACGGCCAGGTGCCCCTAGTTTCTCGCAGGCGTTTGCTGACTTGCACCCGAATCCCAACTCGGCCACCCACTTACCCCAGCGAGATTTTTCGGTCAGGTTTGGACAGAGCATCTCAAAGTATTGAATGATCTCGTATGCGTATCGTCGATGTCCTTGAACGCGATGCCGAGTTGTATCCGAGCCGGATCGCACTAGTTGTTGTGGATGGACGATCGGTGACCTTCGCCGAGCTGGTGGATCGGATTCACCGGATCGCGGCAGGTCTCGAATCGCTGGGTATTGGTCGGGGATCCAGAGTCGCGCTGATGGCTGATGACGGCTACGTGTTCTTTGACGTCTATCTCGCGGTTGCGTATCTAGGAGCCACCGCCGTACCTATAAACACGCGCCTCACCGATTACGAGATCGGGTTCGTCCTCGACGACGCTGAACCGGCTCTGACGATCGCGGATCCCGAGTATGTCGACCGCCTAGCGGCCATGAGCGGAGTGGGACTCGTCATTGAATCTGGCTCTCCCGCCTACGAGAAGTTGGCTAGTTCTACCCCGCTTGCCAACCTCGAGCAGTCATCTGAGGACGACGTTGCACTGATCATCTACACAAGTGGGACGACCGGTCGTCCCAAAGGAGTTTGCCTGACTCAGCGCGCACTCATCTTCAACGGACTGACGATGGCAATCGTTCAGCAGTTCCAGCCCGATGACGTCTTTCTTTCCGCAACACCACTCTTCCACGCGGCAAGCGGTACCCGAGTCAGTTCCATGCTGGTCGACGGCCATACCCACGTAGTCCTAAAAAAGTTCACCACAAAATCGTTCTTCGAGGCGGTGGAGAAATACGGCGTGACCGTGACGGTCTTGGTGCCGACTCAGTTGCGCCAGATCATCGACGATCCGGAGTTCTCAAACTACGACCTTTCTAGCCTCCGGCTGATCGTCTACGGGGCAGCGCCTACCGCAGGAAACCTGATCAGACAGATTCATGAGAAGTTCAGGTGCGGCTTGTATCAGGGGTACGGAATCTCGGAATGCGTCACGAATCTGACGGGTCTCCTTCCAACCGACCACGAAATGGCACTACGTAACCGCCCGGACCTTCTCGAGTCATGCGGCAGGGTTGTTCCCGGAGTGCGCATCGAGTTGCGCAATGACCAAGGCACTCCCGTACCCGCGGGAGAGGTCGGAGAGATATGGGTCCAGACCGAGAAGGTGATGGCTGGTTATTGGCGTAACCCCGCTCAGACAGCAGAAGTGATAGTCGACGGGTGGTTCCGCACTGGAGACCTCGCCCGGTGTGATGAGGATGGCTATTTGTTCATCGTCGGTCGAGCTAAGGACATGCTGATATCAGGCGGGGTGAACGTCTATCCCAGCGAGATCGAATTGGTTCTCCATGATCACCCAGCCGTGGTCGAAGCATCGGTGATCGGACGACCAGACGGTCGGTGGGGTGAACGTCCGGTGGCTTTCGTCGAGCTGGCCCAACAGGTCGACGACGGAGAACTTCGTGCCTGGTGCGTCGAGCGCCTAGCAGCATTCAAGGTTCCTGCAGAGTTCATCGTGGTTGAGGGATTTCCCCGGACAGCGACAGGAAAGATCCGAAAGGTGGATTTGCGGGAACTGGTCGGATAGCTCTAGGCGACTACAGGGTCAGGGGCCGACAACTGTTTCGGGAAACCCGTTCCCATGTCGTGGAGGCTCTGGGGTTCAGGCCGTCGACGGAATCTCCATGTCGAGAATTAGCGACTGATAAGACTTGCCGTGAGGATCGGTGCGAAGGCTCCTAGAGACACCACCGGCCAAGGCCTGCGTCATCACAAAGTTCAGACCGCTCGTCCCAGGAAGCTCATAACGGAAAATCTCACCTTTCACTAGTTTCCCAAAGACTGCGCTCACCCGTTCCACCGTGACCTCACGACAAATCGTCTCCCAGTGGGCTTCCTCATAGGCGAAGACGCAGATGTTGGAGATGTCACCCTTGTCACCCGACCGGCTGTAGGCGATCTCTCGGAGTTTCATGTGTCGATCACCTCTGTCCAGAGTTTCGCGTCCTCACGCGGAAGAAAGGCTGGCGTGACCCCTATGGCGGGTGCCGTATGTGTCATGACACCCCCACCGCCAGCGGGCCCCATCCACAGATACTGGCTTTCGAAAGACACGACGTCTGCAATCTCGCGGTCCTGACAACGTGCAGCGATCCGGAGCCGCACCTCGGCGGGCTCACCCCTAGGTAACTGGTCGTCGAACAGGGCGCTTACTCCGTGGAGGTCATATCGGATCTCGTTGATGTCGGACGCGTATGGCTCGAGTCGTTTGGCGACGACTTCTGAGGCGAGTCGGGCCCTATCTACGCAGCCTGAGCCGCCATAGGAGATCTCTGTTACGACCTTCCAGCCTTCGTCGACGCCCACGAGAACCTTCAGGTCTTCCGGTCTTGGTTGGCCGACGGCGCCACCAACGCGAACCTGATCCGGTCCTACTTCCTCCACCCAGACGTTGCTGAAGTCGGCGGTGCTGTCCGGCGTGAGGTACGCGGTGGGGTCGTGAATTTCGTAGGCAAGTTGAGTCTTTACTACACCACTGTTGACGGCCCCTCCGGTCCCCGGCAACTTGGTGATCACAGATTCCTGATTGCTGACGTGCGCAATCGGGAACGCCAAATGGACTATGTCGTCAAGAACCCGGTAGGGCGGATCGACATAGTTGCCTCCCGTGCCATGGGTCCCGCACTCAAGTAGGTGGGCAACCAGGGTGGCGGATGCCATCTTGTCCCAGTCCTCAGTTGACCAACCAAGCTCGTAGGCGATAGGACCGACGAAAAGTGATGGGTCGGCGATTCGGCCGCCGAGAATGAACTGCGCTCCGTCCGCCAAGAGTTCCACGATGGGCTCGGCACCGATATAGGCGTTGGCCGATACCAGCCTCTCCCCGAGGTCCCGTACTCGTGTGCCCAATTCGGGGAGTTCGAGGTTTCGGGCAATCACGTGGTCTAGGACGTCATCTCCGAAGATTGCTCCGACCCGGACCCCGGATACGCCGGTCGAGTGGAGGCCTCGCAGGACGTCGTCTATTGCGGCTGAAGGATTTGCAGCGCCGAAGTTTCCAACGACTTTGCCGCCCAAGGAGAGGTAGTTGGCAAAGCGGTTCATGAGCTCGGGAATACGTTCGTCCTGGCCGCGAGTCTCGTCTTCCCGCTTTCGGATCTGCGCCAGCGCCATAGTTCGTTCCGCGAGACAGTCAAAGCCCATATAGCTGACGATGCCGCTGTCAGCTAGTTCCTGCGCCCAGTCGAGTCGGTCGTCTGACCATGCTGAGCCACAACCGATCGAAATACGCTTGGTCATTGGTTGGCTTCCCTTAATCCTGAAAGTAAAGGCTGCTCGACCGGTCCGCTTCGCTGGACAGCAGCGAAGCGGGCCGGAGGGTTATACCAGAGACGGTGCGGGTTAATGCTAGACATCTTCTGATCGCGTCATCTAACCAACTGAGTTTGACTCAGTTGGTTAGATGCATGTCAGATATTTTACCTGGGTGGATAGAAGTGTAAATCTTGCTTCCAAACTAACTGCAAGTTGTCGCCATATGAAAGAGTCGGATTGAGCATGAACGAAGATTCCGTGTTTGGGGACCTGAAGATCATCGATTGTGATTCACATTTCACGGAACCACCTGGGTTGTGGACGGAACGGGCACCCGCTGCGATGCTTGACAAGGTCCCGGTTCAAAAAACTGTGGATGGTAAGACCGCCTGGTACTTGAATGGGGAGGTTTGGTCCACCACCGGGGGAAACACCATTCAGAGTGGCCGCCAGAAGGTCCTCGGTTCTCATGTAGTCCAGCCGTTCGAAGAGGTCGACAAGAGCGCTTGGGCTGTTAAGGAACGACTTGAACTCTGTGACGAAATGGGCATCCACGCGCAGATCCTCTACCCGAATGGTGTCGGCTTCGCTTCCAACCACGTCTTCTCCATCGAAGATCTGGAGCAACGCAGAATGGTTCTGGAGATTTACAACGACTTCTTCGTCGACGTTCAGGACGAAGGAAACGGCCGGCTCTATCCCCAGGCAATGTTGCCGATCTGGGATATGGATTTCACTGTGGCCGAAATGACCAGGCTCCTAGACAAGGGGATGACCGGGTTTACCCTCTCCGACAAGCCCGAAATGGTTGGCCTCCCAGAGCTCTGGGAGCCCTATTTCGAACCGATGTGGGACCTCTTCAACGAGTCTGGCGCAGTCGCCAATTTCCACATTGGCGCAGGTATGAGCCGAGCTGAGATGGAAGACATTCGCGGGTCACGCGACAGACAACTCAAAGTTGGTGGTCAAGATGAAGGCGCCGAGTTGCCGCGACCGATTCCGGCCAGAGCGCCTACGTACTGGACTGAGTTCGGACACCAGCGCCGGCTCGCAATCCATGCCACACAGATGTACATGAGCAACGTCCGCATTATCGCCAACCTCTGTATGAGCGATATGTTTGATCGTTACCCGAAACTTAAGGTCGTCTCTGCGGAAAGCGGAATCGGCTGGATCCCGTTCATTCTCGAAGCGCTTGAATTTCAGTTCGACGAGATGATTACCGAGGCTGATGAAGTCGCTCACGCGCAACGCAGGCCATCGGAGTATTTCCGAGATCACCTTTACGTGATGTTCTGGTTTGAACAGTCAGCGCCGGCCAAGTTGATCGAAGACGTCGGTGTGAACAATGTCCTTGTCGAAACTGACGTTCCCCACCCAACGTGTCTCTATCCGTCTGCTCGGGAGCACTTTGCCAAGGTGCTGACAGATGTCGATCCGGTGGTCCAACGTCGGGTGCTGCAGGACAATGCTGCAGAACTCTACGGAATATCTGTCTAGTGATCAAAGGACTACGTACATGAAGTTTGGAATGCTGTTCAGCGATTGCCCAAGGGATGTCGAACCGATTAAGCAGCTTGACGGGTTACTTCGCCAGGTCGAGGTGGGTCAGAAAAATGGTCTCAGCTACTTCGACATCGGCCAGCACTTCCTCTACGGAGAACTGCGATGGCTCCAACCGATACCCGTGCTTGCCCGACTGGCGGCCGAGATCGATGATCACGTGCGGCTCGGCGCCACCGTTCTTTTGGCCCCCCTGTACAACCCGGTGATCTTGGCTGAGGAAATCGCCACTCTTGACATCATCACCCGTGGGAGGCTCGATGTGGGTCTTGGGCTGGGCTATCGAAAAGAGGAATTTTCCCTTCTGAATGTCCCCTTCAAGGAACGGGTCAGTCGGTTCAACGAGTGCTTCGAGATCATGAAGTTGTGCTGGGCAATGGAGGACTTCGACTACCAGGGCCGGCACTGGCAGATTGAGGGGGCCACCCCTCACATCCAATGCGTGCAACAGCCGCATCCCCCAATCTGGATGGGGGCCCATTCGCGAGCGGGGGCTCGCCGCGCTGGACGTATCGGCGATTGTTTCACCATCCCACCGGAGTACGACATCCACGAAATGCGAGTTCGGCTCGGGATCATGGCGGTCGGTTTCGAGGAACGCGGCAAGACCATGGGACATCAACCCCTTCGCCGTAACACATTTGTCGGACCAACAACGGACGAGGCAATAGCCCAATTCATCAAGGTAAGCCGCGACCGTTACCTCGCCTATGCCCAGAAAGAACTAGACCGGTATGACGAAGAAGAGCTGATGCGGAACTTCTACGAGACAGTCAAGAGTTCAGTTGCGGTAGGAACCGCACAAGAGGTCATCGACCACTTGACCTATGTGGCTAGGGAGTTGCCGGTGGATCCGATCGTGATTAGACCCGAGTGGCCCGGCATGTCGATTGACGATGTCGTAAAGAACATCGAGTTGATGGGCCGCGAGGTAATCCCAGCGCTAGTCGACGTACCGCCAATGCCTTTAGAGGACATCCCATCCTCTCTTGCGTCGGTAGCCGACGAAGTCGCCCGCGAGATCAAGATTATGGGGTAAGTCCTTCCATCCACAGATCCGATTGAACTTTGAGAACGGCCCAATGATGATCCAAGACCCATACGAAAATATTCGAGACTGGATTCCCGAGACACGCAATCTCCTAATTGGCGGTCGCGAAGTCGTCCCTGAAGCCAATACGTGGGAAGTCATAAATCCCGCTACTGAAGCCGAGATTGCGCAAGTTGGTGGGGCATCGATTCGTCAGGTCGATGCAGCTGTCAAAGCAGCAAGAGAAGCTTTCGGCCCTTGGTCTCAGCTCACGGGTGAGGAGAGAAGCCGGCACCTCCACCGCCTCGCCGACACCATCGAAGAGGCTCAAGACCGACTCCTTCCTTCGATCGTGAACGAGGTTGGAACCCCGGTGTCGCTCGCCTCATACCTGCAAGTCAAGATGGCCGTCGAGGAACACCTCCGCTTCGCAGCCGAAGCTGCCAAAGTGAATCGCACCGTGCACCTAGGCGAGCATGGCGTACCCCACCCCACAATGAGCGACGTGGTCTACGAACCAGCCGGGGTTGTTGCCGTAATCACGGCTTACAACTACCCCCTCAACCTGGCGATCTTCAACTTCGGTGGAGCTTTAGCCGCTGGGTGCACAGTCGTACTCCTACCGTCACCCCGAACACCACTGACCACGTTGTTCTTGGGGCAACTCATTCAAGAGGCCGGTCTGCCAGATGGCGTATTGAATGTTGTGGTTGGCGAGTCGGAGGTCGGCAAGCATCTTTCCTCACATCCAGGCGTTGACCGAGTGTCATTTACCGGATCTGACTCTGTCGGCGAAAAGATCATGGAACAGGCAGCCGTAAATCTGGCAGGAGTGACTCTTGAGCTAGGAGGAAAGTCACCAAGCATCGTGATGCCGAGCGCTGACGTCCAAAGCATCGCAGTTGAGATGCACATGCGATGGGCACGAAACGGGGGACAAGGATGTGCAGCGCTTGCGAGGCTCCTAGTTCACGAGAGCAGGTATGACGAGTTCCTCGAGGCCGGAGCCGAGGCTTTCGACCAGATGGTGGTCGGGGACCCATGGGACCCAGCGACCAACGTCGGTCCGATGATTCGTCCGGACCATCGGGCAAGAGTCGAAGGGTTCATCGCTGAAGCCCTGGAAGTCGGTGGAACGAAGCTTCTAGAAGTCGAGAAACCGGTTCCGGACAAGGGCTACTTCGTTAATCCAGTACTGATCGGAGATTTGCCCCATAGCGCTAGAGCAGTTCAGGAGGAGATCTTCGGACCGGTTGCTGTCATCCTGCCATTTTCGACAACTGAGCAGGCCATTGAAATGGCCAACGGAACAGTTTTCGGCCTTGCGGCAAACGTCTGGAGCGAGGATGCCGGCGAGGCTCGCCATATGGCTGAGCGAATTCGCGCTGGAACCGTATGGATAAACGGCGGAGGTGGGATGCGCGGTGACGCACCCTTCGGTGGGTACGGCCGCTCAGGCATCGGTCGACAACTCGGCGAATGGGGTGTACGCGAATATCTCGAAGTGAAACACATCCAATGGCGAATCTGATTGCTCGGCAACACTCCGGAGCCGTGAACAGCTGATCCAGAGAGAGGAATTGTCACGTGATTGAAGGAAGGTTTGAAGGACGGATCGCCGCTGTAATCGGCGGCGGATCCGGCATGGGCGCAGCGATTAGTCGCCGGTTGAGTTCTGAAGGAGCCCACGTATACGTGGTAGATCTAGACGAAAATTCTGCATCAGCAATCGGCGATCAGATAAGAGAAGCGGGGGGAAAGGCAACGGCACGATGCCTTGATGCCGTGCAGGTCAGCGAACTTAAGGACCTGTATGACGAAATCGATGCGGAACACGGCGTGCTGCATGTATTGCACCACCAGGTTGGTATGCCTGGAGCGGGTGGCATCGACATCAGTGAGAGCGACTGGGAAATGTGTGTAGAGGTAAATATTAAGAGCCCCTTCTACGCATCGACACTGGCGTTTGGCCTACTCAGGAAAGCCGAAAAAAAAGCTTCGGTGACGTTGACTGCCTCCACGTCGGCCCTCGTCGGCTCGCCCTTTAGTCCCCTCTATTCCCTTACTAAAGGTGCGCTCGTTGCTTATGGGCGATCTCTTGCGCTCGTTGGCGCTGCGGATGGGATACGTGTCAACGTGATCTGTCCAGGTTCTGTCGACACCCCGATGCTGCCGACCTTCTTTGGGCGCGAACCCGGAGCCGACATCGAAGACCTGAAGACCGATTTCATTTCCTCGATGATTCCGTTGGGAAGGGCGGCCCAACCAGAGGAGATCGCAGGTGTCGTCGCCTTCCTGGCGAGCGACGACGCCTCGTTCGTAACCGGTATTGCTATACCAGTCGATGGTGGAATCGTCGCGAAGTAGCAGGTTGGCCTCGTCGCATGAAGTTGACGGTGCGGGTAGAGATTGTCTTGTGACTCGCCGGGTTGAACCGGGAGGAGGTGTCGAAAGTTGATCGGGTCTGGGAAACCGCTACAAATTGTTGATTTTTCAACACACATGTCGGGACCGCTTGCTTCCCATCTCCTAATGGAAATGGGAGCAGACGTGATCAAGGTGGAACACCCCATCCAAGGGGATGGAAACCGCGGTAACGAGCCTCAAATCCTTGGTGTCAGCGACCTGAACCTGGCCCTCAACAGCGGGGCCCGGAGCCTTACTGTCAGCACTCGGTCACCTCACTGGGCAGAGGTGGTTGCCGGTGTCACTGCTTGGGCCGATGCTGTCATCATCGGATCGCGGCCAAAAGACGCCGTCCGCCGCGGCCTCGATTACCACACACTGGTTCAGGCCAATTCTGAGTTGGTGTACTGCGTAATCTCTGGATTTGGACTCGCAGGGCCCTGGTCCGAGTACAAAGCTCATGGGCAGACCATGGACGCTTTCGCCGGTCGGGTCGATGTCGAGTGGGAGAATGGCCAGCCGCTGACTCGCGTCGGTTGGCGTTCTGCGGGCACGTCGCTTGCAGGTGTCTTTGCCGCGATGGGCGTGCTGGCGGCCATTGTCAAGCGCGATCGCGGCGGCGGGTCACAGTTTGTGCATACCTCGATCTGGAACTCGGCTATGTGGTGGAACTGGCGTGACGTCAACACCTGGGCCAACAATGATGAGCAGTGGCACGAGTATCGGACGCTCGGCTCTCGCTACTCGATGTATTCCACCTCGGATGGCCGAGCGCTCTTGGTCTGCCCGCTCGAGAAGGTCTTCTGGGGGCGCTTCTGCGACATGGCCGGCTTGGATGACCTGCGTGAACGTGGGGACTGGACGCAAAGCATGGACTTTGGGTATGACGACGAGATCCCTCAGATCGCCAATGCCATAGGTAGGCGACCACTTGACGAGTGGAGCCGGCTTCTAGACGAGGCTGAGATCCCGTTCGCCCCGATTCTCACTCTCGAAGAAGCGGTTAAAAGCGAGCATGCCGTTGCGAACCGGCTCCTGCGCGGGATTGAACTTCCGGGCGGACGGGCACACGTGGCAGCTTCACCGGTGCAGATCTCTGCTGACCCGGACGAGGCTGTTGAGCCCGATTTGTCCGATCTACCGCCGCCACCAGACCTTGGGTCGCACAGCGACGAGATCCTTCAGCAGGTCGGATTGGGGCAACTGATCGGAAAGGATCTTTCCTCATGATTCGTCCACTTGACGGCGTCCGGGTCTTGGATTTCACGCGACACATGGCAGGGCCCTACGGCACCATGCTTTTGGGTGACTACGGGGCTGATGTCATCAAGGTCGAGTCTCTTCCACACGGTGATGGCAGCCGTCAAGTTGGCACTGCGTTCGTTGGCGGCGAGAGTGCTCTGTTTCTTGTCTGGAACCGAGGTAAGAGAAGCATTGCCATCGACATGCGCTCGCCGCAAGGCCTAGAGGTGATACATCGACTGGCGGAGACGGTCGATGTCGTCTTCACGAGCTATCGGCCTGGTGTAGCCGACGACATCGGCATTGGCTACGAGGCCCTGTCAGCTATCAACGATCAGATCGTTTACGTAGCCGTCACTGCATTCGGACCCGACGGCCCACTGGCGCCCTACCCCGGTACCGACCCGGTTGTCCAAGCCATGTCGGGCGTGATGTCGGTCACTGGGGAACCGGACAGCGGGCCGAGCCTTGTTGGGGTTCCCATGGCTGACTTCACTGGAGCGATGGTCGGCGCCCAGGCAGCGATGCTCGGTCTCTTCGCGCGTGATCGCACGGGTAAGGGCCAGATGATCGATGTCTCGATGCTCTATGCCCTGATGTCGTCGTTGACTACCCGCCTGGCCTCGCACTGGGTCGACGGTGAAGATCCAACCCGGTATGGCAGCGCCCATAGTGTCGTGGTGCCCTACGAGGCGTTTGAGACAGCGGACGGTCATGTGGTGGCAGGCGTTTGGGGCGGCGCTGACGGGTGGGAGCGATTCTGCCGCGCCATCGATGAACCGGAACTGGCTGACGACGAGCGGTACCTAACGAATCAGCAACGGGTCGAGGCTCGGCCGGAACTAACCGAGTATCTCCAGCGCATCTTTCTTACCCGGACCAGCGGGGAGTGGGAGGCGTCGTTCAATGAGCACAGCGTCTTGTTCGGACCGGTGTTGACGTTCTCTCAGATCCTCAACCACCCACAGGTCCAAAAATCAGGTCTGGTCCAGTCGGTCAAGCACCCAACGCTTGGAGAAATCCCACAACTCGGACCGGTAATATTTCTTCATGACACCCCTGGGGAAATATCCAGGCCACCGCCACTTCTGGGAGAACATACCGTGGAAATACTCAAGACAGCTGGCTTTGACGACACGTCAATAGCAGAGTTGCTGGCTACTGGAGTAGTAGGTGCGCCAGAAACACTCAGTCAAGAAAGTGTGGAATAATATCAGTCCCGAACTTTTCTAATTGATTCATAGATATCTTGTGATCCTGTCCAGGCCACTGTGGCTTGTAGATGAAATCTGAGTGCTCTACATGCTCGGTCAGGGTATTTAGGCCCTCAATCACGGTTTCAGGATTTCCGATTAAGAAACGGCTATCGAGCCAATCACTTCCGGTGAGGCCAGGGCTTCCAAGTTCTTGACCCCAGTCTGTGTAGGTCCCATACCGCGATGCTGCCCCCTGGCTAACTGCCGCCATGGCCTCCGCTGAAGTCTCCGCCAAGTAGACCTCGCGGCGCACGGGAATCGAGGTACTGGAAAGTCCAGGATGAGTTGCTCGCTCCTCTAGGTAGATGCGATAGAGGTCAATCAACTCCCTGTGGGTAGGAAACGGCGGAACGTACCAAGCGTCGGCGAGCCGAGCGGCCCGTCGGACGGCTGGTTCGGACTGTGCCCCGAGCCAGATAGGTAGTTTGGGTTCCTGAACAGGAATAGTCGAGATGCTGATGTCGTCTAATTGAAAATATCCGGTGTTGGTAGTGACGGAACTCCCGGTCCATAGCTCTCGGATGAGCGGAAGTCCTTCTTCCATCCGGGCTACTCGAGAAGAACGCTCAATCCCGAACGCATCGAACTCATCTTGGAGGTACCCACCGCCTAGTCCAAGAATCATCCGCCCATTAGTGATGACGTCAAGAGTCGCCGCTTCCTCGGCCACTCGAACTGGGTGATTGAGGGGCAGCAGGATGATGCCGGTAGCAATTCTGACGGAAGGAAACTGGGCTGCTACCGACGCAAGGTAGGGGACCGGTTGAAGGTATCTCAGATTTGGTGCGACGAAGTGCTGGCCGGCGACCACCAAGTCCATGCCGGCTTCGACGGCTAGAGAGATGAGTTCCCGATGTTCGGCGATCTGCTGACGTGGTGGCACAGTCCGATCGTGTACGGAGGTCAGCAGGAGTCCGAATTTCACGTCAGTTCCTAGGTTTATGAACCATCAGGAATATGTGCAGGCTGTGGAGCGGCACCTGGCCAACGCACGCGCAACTCACTCGCCATTCCTTCCGACAATTCATCAAAAGGCATGGCGTAGTACTGACGCATCTCCCGCTCCCGGAACCGCCACTTTCCATCGTCTCCCTTGATGTAGTGGTCCAGGTAGCGCATAGCTATCCAAAACGCTCGTCCCTCCAGCGCCATTTCCACCGCACCCAAGGTAACCCCACGAGCCTCAGTCTCTGAGAGCCGGTGGACCTCCTGAGAGTAGGGAATGTGGAAGCTGGGGCCTTGAACGGCTGTTCTCTCACGGTAGAACTCGGCTATTGCTTGGCGACCATGGATTACTCCGAGAGAACCTTCAAATACGGCGTCCTCGGTGTACAAGTCTGCGAGTGTTTCGATATCTCGATCGTCGGTCGCAATCGAATATTGAACAATAAGGTCATTGATGGCGAAACGATCCTCAATCCACTGCAAACGATTTTCGAAGTTGTCCATGATCAAATGGCTCCTGAATAGAAATAGTCCGATGTGAAGAGTGCTAGGCAGGTGAGAATCTAGTCTTCCTCTTGTTGGAGGCCACTAGCTTCCTCTTATTGGAGGCCACATGCAGCAGTCGCCTATGCAAGTCGGAGGCCTATCCGCGGCGAGGAAGGTTTTCTGAAGTTTCTGCGAGGCCTGAGAGATTGACACTTGGGCAAAAGGGTCGAACAATGGTTATTGCCGAATCGCTTGTTTCTGAGTTCCGTCGGGAGGGGTGGATTAAGTTGCCGCGCCTCATCGGAGACGAACAACTAGCGCGACTGCAAGAGATCTATGAGATCGAAGAGGCGACCGGGTCGAGCAGCCTCTCTGGAGAGACCGGCGAGGATGGGGTCAAGGATAGTTTCGCCTACCAGACCCACCCCGATATGGCGAAGATGTGGAGCAACCGGATTGATCTGAGACTTCGGTGGCCGGAGCTGCAGGGACTGGTCAGGCTCTATTCGAAAGTTGCTCTTGCTCTCATCGGATGTCCGGAAGTCTTGGTCTTCTGGGACAAGACCTTCACAAAGCCTCCGATAGCGGAAGGCACACGCCAATCAGTCTGGCACCAGGACCTTCCTTACAACCCAATTGACCGACGAGGTTTTCTCTCAGTGTGGATTGCGGTCGAAGATGTTTCCGAGGAGATGGGTGCGATGAGGTTTATTCCACGGTCGCATCGTCTCGGACCGCTGGGTCGTCTCGACCTAGTCGGCCAGGATCACGGTTGGGAGGAATTGCTGAGGTCCGATGACCTCGAGATCGTGAGCCCACCGGTTACGCAACCGCTGGCTGCGGGAGAAGCGACTGTTCACGACGGGCTCACCCTCCATGGCGCGGGTGAAAACCGATCTGGCAATCCTCGGCGCGGTTGGACAATTATCTATATCCCCTCGGACACACGCTGGACAGGTGGCCCCCACCCCCACGCCAATAACAACATTCCGGGAATGGAATTGGGGGACACTTGGGATGCGCCACGATTCAGAGTGTCAGACCAGTAACAGGCTGTCAGGAGTTGACGGGCGATCTGTGAGGGTCGGGTCCCATCAGAATGAGACAAAGCCTGTTCATTCTCGTGTGGGGCATATCAATCTCTAAGGAGGAACGATGGGGACAGCGTCATTCGATGAGGCGATTGCACACACGCCGTTGGGTGACGGAAGGTTCCGGACATCAACGCCCTCGGAATGGCTGGCAACATCCCGGTCACCGGGGGGTCTAGTGGGCGCACAGCTGTTCACCGGTCTGCAGGCCTTGGTCCCAGATCGGAATTTTCGGCCACGCTCGTTCACTAGCCACCTGCTGAGGGCACCCAAGGACGGCCATTACGAGGTGCATGCCGAGGTGCTTCGGGTCGGAAGGACGCTTGTGAGCCTCAGTGGGAGAGTGATCCAAGGAGAGAAACTCATAGCGACTGGTCTCGGAAGCTTTGGAACCGATCGGCTAGGCCCAGAGTTTGACGAGATGCCGATGCCGGTGGTGGAGCCGCCTTCTGCAGATAACGAGACTGAGGCCTACGTCCCCGATTTTGCTTTACCTTTCAGCAAGAACATCCTTCTCCAAGATCGTTTGGGACCGGCACCATTCACTGCGCCAGATGGGCCGATGGAACGTGTTGGCTGGGCAGGGTTCGTCCAACCACGGCCAGTCGATGCAGCAGGGCTCGTCTTGATTAGCGATGTCGGAATGATGGGCTGGTGGGTTCGACTCGATCGCATGCATACAACCGCGACCCTTGACCAGACGATGCATTTTCGTGCCGACTTAGATGGCGACGTTCCCAGCGGCATGGTTTTGATGAGGTCTCGAACCGGATTGGTTCGTGGTGGATATCTTGACTGGGACGTGGATATCTGGTCTCAGGACGGAACACTGCTATGTCAGTCCCGTCAGCTCTTGGCAGTTCTCGACTGATCGGGGAGTGGGATTGGCTGAGTGCTGGACTGGCGCAGCGCCAATGACCTTTCCGGGGGTCGAAAACGAATCTAGGCCAGATGTTTTCTTGAGTCCCCTGGAAGGGATCATCCCGCTGGCTCCTCTTTGTGAGCAGTTGTAGTCCTACGCGCGATCATGGCCAGTGAGCCGATCACGATTCCGGTTCCGACTGCCTGCGTTCCACCAATGCGTTCCCCGAGAAACAACCAGGTGTAAAGAGGAGCCGTCACCGTAAAACCCAGATTCAGTAGTCCGACAAGGGTTAAGGAGATGTGGCCATGAGCGAAGTTGGTCAGGAAATGACCTGTGCCTGGGATGAAAGCCATGGCAATGATGAGCCACAAGTCCTTGCCGGAGGGAATCGGTATTCCGACTTCTGACGCGATCAGGAACGGAAGCACCGTTCCGGCAGCGACAAGTAGTAGGAGTAGTTGGTAGGTGGGTGAATCAAGTTTTGTGCGTGCCTGCTTGCTTATAGTGAAATAGAGGGTGAAGAGCATCATCGCTAGAACGGACAACATGTTTCCGGACGTTGTTGCTACTCCGCTGGCATCGGCCGCCGTAAGTGTCAGGCCCACTCCGACGAATGCGCTTGTAGCAAAGACGTAGATGGAGAGGCGAGGACGTTCGCCAAAGAACCTGATGCCTATGAGGAGTACAGCGAGTGGTTGGAACGACATGATGAGCATGTGGTGGAGTGCGCTTGTGCGGCGAAGAGCGAGCACGCCGATAATCAGGTTGAGCCCGAAGACAATCCCTCCCAACGCAGCATGGCGAAAGTCTGACCGTGCGACTCGACGTCCAGAGATGATGAAGTAGATCACCAAAGGGACGGTGGCGAAGAGGAGTCGCCAGAAGACGAATGCAGTGGCAGCAATCCCTACCTGTTTGACAATTACTGGCCCAAAAGAAAGAAGGGCTATCGCACTTAGAGCAGCCCCACGACCTAGGCCAAGATTCTTCTGTTCCTCGTTGATCATCTGGACTACTTGATGGCAACAGGGGCAACTAGGCCACCCACTGCGCCCTTGAAGGGTTCGGGTGTTGCCGCTAAGAAGAACTCGTAGACGCCATCAGCGGCACAGTCCTCCGACAGGGCCTCCAGGTCCCAGTTCTGGCCCTGGGTGAGGCCCATGTCCACGAGGTGCAGCATGTGGACGGCGAGAGTGTCGACCTCCGACGGGTACACCTCGAATGCCAGGGTGTCGTTGGCTACGGCAGCCACGTCATGGGCGTGCAGCCAGGGCACGGTCGAGAGCGACAGCCCGGCGTTGGAGCCGTCCTGGGACGGGCCCAGGCAGTAGGCCATGCCTCCACCCGAGTGGTACAGCGACATCCGCCCGGTTCTGACCAGCACGATGTCGCCGGAGCGCACCTCCACGCCACCCATCTCGGCCGCAGCATCCAGGTCGGCGGCGGTGATGGCGTAGGGGCACTCCAGCAGGTCGACCCCCTTGGCCCGCGCCACGTCCAGCAGGACCCCGCGCGTGCACACGCTCTGCAGGTGTTCGATGCCGCACTGTGTGGCGCCCTCGTCGGCGGTGATGCCGGAGGCGTCGTAGCCGTTGTAGACCATCCCCGAGTACGAGACGTGGCAGAGGCCGTCCCAGTGGGTGCCGGCCTGGAGGCCGAACGAGACGTGGTCGTCGCTGGTATGGAACGAGTCGGGCCCGCCATCCGGATCCATGCCCTCGTTGATGGCGTGCAGGGTCATGGTCGGGTTGTCCCGGCCGGGAACGAATCCGACCTGGATGCCGTCGTGTTGAAGTCCCACAGCCAGCGGAATGGTCCGTCCGTGGCGGATGCAGTCACGGGCGGCCAGCACCACCTCGGGAGTGATGAGGTTCAGGGTGCCGAGTTGATCGTCGGGCCCCCAGCGACCCCAGTTGCGTACCTGCGACGAGATCTCGAGGAACTGTGCGGACAACGGCATTGGAAGCCTTCCTGGCGGTGGGGGATCAGTATCCGGCGACCGGATCCACGATGTCGATGAGCGTCTCGCCGGCCAGCCACCGGGCCAGGTTGTCGGCGAAGGCCGCATGGAGGCGATCCACGGCACCGGGGTCGGACCACGAGACGTGGGCGCTCAGCCTGACACCCGGATGGGAGTAGAGCCAGTGGCCGGCCGGCAGCGGTTCCGGTTCACATACGTCCAGGGACGCCATGGCGAGGCGTCCACCGTCCAGGGCGCGTCGGAGGGCATCCTGGTCGACGAGGCGGCCCCGGGCGATGTTCACGAGGTGGGCTCCGGGTTTCATGGCGGCGAACAGGTCGTCGTCGAACATGTTCTCGGTCTCCGCGGTGAGGGGTGCGCCGATGACCACATGGTCCGCGTCGGCCACCGCTTCCCGGATGTCGGTGGTCACCTCCACGCCGGGCACGGGGCTGGGGCCACCGGAGCGGGTCACGGCCACCATCCGACAGCCGAACGCTGCGAGGCGCTCGGCGACCGCCTGGTTGATCGAACCGAGCCCCACCAGGCCGACCGTGGCGCCTTCCAGGGAACCCAGGTCTGCCAGCACCCAGCGGCGGGGAGGTTCCGACAGCCAGTGGTCGGGAAGCTGCTTCACGGCGGTGAGCAGCATGGCGACCACCCACTCGGAGATCGGGACGGCGTTCACCCCGCGGGCGCACGTCAACGTGCGGTCGCCGAGGTACTCGAACGGGAAGTGGTCGACCCCGTGGCCCAGGGCCTGCACCCATTGGACCCCCCGCTGCAGAACCTCCTCCAGGTTCTCGGTGCGGGCGGCCTGTGTGATGCAGACCTCGCCGGACACGTCCTCGGCCACCGGCCCGTAGGTGTGCACAGGAGTGAACTCGACGGTGGGGAAGCGTTCGCGGATCGCCGGGGTCGGGAAGTGCTCACCCCAGAGGTGGACGAGGACCCGGGTTGGAGCTTCTGGCGAATCCATCATCGGGGAGTCTGGCATGGCCCCGTAGGGGACCTGCCTCAGCGGGTCCGTTCGCGTATGAGGATCTCCTGGGCGACGGTGGCGACGTGAACGCCTGACGGGGCGAACACCTCGCCCACGCTGAGGCCCCTGGCGTTGGCCAGACCGTGCGACCGGTGGTCGTGGAGGAGCCACTCGTCGGGGGGCAGCGGCCTGTGGAACCAGATGGTGTGGTCCAGGCTGGCTCCGATGAACACGTCGCCGTAGCCTATGTCGCCCTCCCTGACCTCGCCGATCCTGGGATGGGTGCTACCCACCGAGTCGGTCGGGATGTCGTCAGAGGTGAAGGCCAGGGCGCAGGCCTGCATCATCGGGTCATCACCCAGGTCGTCCTGCACGCGCAGCCAGATGGCGGATCGCCCGGTGGAGCGGTGCGCCACACGTCGCCCGAGCAGGTCCCAGTCCTCCACGGTGCCCGACCCGGGCTCGCCCGCCTCGGCCGGCAGGCTCGACTCCTGGACGTCTGCCTGGTCCTCGAGCACCTGGAAGGAACACGCCAGGTTCAGGATTGCACCATCGGACTGGCGGGCCACGACGCGTCGGGTGACGAAGGATCGGCCGTTGCGGATCCTGTCCACCTCGTATCGGATGGGCTCGTCGCTGGTGCCACCCCGGATGAAGTAGGCGTGCAACGAGTGGACGTGGTGGTCGGCGTCGACGGTCAACTGGGCGGCACGTAGGCCCTGGGCGACCACCTGACCTCCGTAGACGCGGCCCCACGGGTACTCGGGGCTTATGCCCACGTACACGTCGGGGCCGTGCGCCTCGAGCGCCAGGAGCGTGGCGAAGTCCGGGATGTCCCAGGCCATCCTCAGCTCCCGTCAGCGATCTGTCCGGTGTGCAGGGCCATGGCTGCGTGCAGGGCGATTCCGTGGACCAGGCCGTGCTCGTTCAACTCCATCCGGTTGGAGTGGAGCGACGGAGCCGACCGGGGATTCGGTTCGGTCGCCGGGCACACGCCCAGGAACGCCATCACCCCGGGCACCTTCTGGAGAACGTATGAGAAGTCCTCGCCCCCCATGGCTGGCGCCGGCATCAGCCGGTGGCCGTCCTCACCGAGCGTGGCGCGGCAGACCTCGGCGAACCTGGCTGCCTCCTCCACGTCGTTCAGGGTGACCGGGTAGCCGTCGACCATCTCGATGTCCACGGTGCAGCCATGGGCTTCGGCCACGCCTCGGATCGTCCGGGCCACCGCCTCGCGGATGCGTGTCCGGGTGCGTTCCGAGATGCAACGGATGGTGCCCTCGAAGAAGGCGGTCTCAGGTATGACGTTGGTCGTCGTGCCGGCCACGACGTGGGCAATGGTGAGTACCGCCGGGTCGAAGACGTCCACCTCCCGGGTGACCGTCGTCTGGAGGGCGGTGATGATCGCAGCGGTGGCGGGAATCGGGTCGGTGGCCAGATGGGGCGTCGAGGCGTGCCCGCCGTGTCCCCGGACGGTGACGGTGATGGAGGTGTCGCCGGCCAGCAGGGGGCCTGGTCGGCATGACGCCGTGCCGACCCTCTGGTTGGGGGAGACGTGGAGGGCGAAGGCCCGGTCCACGTTGTCAAGGACGCCCTCGTCGATCATCAGGCGGGCGCCGGCAAAGCCCTCCTCGCCGGGCTGGAACATGAAGCGGACGCGACCCTGGAGCTCGTTTCGTCTGGCGGCCAGCACCTTGGCGGCGCCGACCAGCATGGCGGTGTGGGCGTCGTGGCCACAGGCGTGTGCCCTGCCGTCAATAGTGGAGCGGAACTCGAGGTCGGTGTCCTCGGTCATGGGTAGGGCATCGGTGTCGGCCCTCAGCAGAACGGTCGGGCCGTCGGTCGCTCCGACAAGGTCGGCGACCACCGACGTGAGGCCGGTGCCGGTTCGCACCTCCAGGGGCAGCCCGTCGAGAGCGTCGAGCACGAGTGCCTGGGTGCGGGGATTGTCGAGGCCCAGCTCCGGTTCGGCATGGAGGTTGCGACGTAGCGCTACGACGTCGCCCGCGACGGTGCCGGCCGCTTCAAGGAGGTCGTTCATGTTCCCATTATTGCCGAGGGTCGCCGGGTTCACAGGACCGGGAGGTCAACGGGCAGACTGCACCTGTGGACCTCACCATCGACCAGATCGGCGCTGCTCTGGACGCCCTGCTGGATCGTCGGGATCTCTCGGGAACCTCCACCGTGCTGGGCGCCGGAAGCGATGACCTCGAGGCCGGGCGGCGGTTCCTGGCGTTGATGGTCGACGGCGGGTGGATGGTGCCGACGTGGCCTTCGATCCATGGCGGCCGTGACGCCGAGGCGGCCGAAGCGGTGATGATCGAGACCACCATGGGCGACTACGCCATAGCCGACATGTACCCCTACGGCGTGGGCCTGAACCTCGTGGGTCCCGTGCTGCTGGACCGTGGTACCCCCGCCCAGCAGGACCGGTGGCTCCGACCCATCGCCGATGGTTCGGAGATCTGGTGCCAGATGTTCTCCGAGCCGGATGCCGGATCCGATCTCGCTAATGCGGGCATGCGGGCCGAGCGCGATGGCGACGAGTGGATCCTGAACGGTTCCAAGGTGTGGACCTCGCGTGGCGCGTATGCCAGGTGGGGCATGTGCCTGGCCAGGACCGATGCCTCGCTGGCCAAGCACCGCGGCCTGACCATGTTCGCAGTCGAGATGTCGGCGCCGGGCGTCGAGGTCCGCCCGCTGGTGCAGATCAACGGCGATCGTCACTTCACCGAGGTGTTCGTCTCCGACGTCCGGGTTCCCGACGCTGACCGCATCGGTGACCTGGGGGCCGGTTGGGGGCTGACCGTCGAGACGCTGGCCCACGAACGGGCCACCATCGGTGGCCGGGCCTTCGGTGGCGGTGACGCCGAGGAGGTCGGGTTGCCGTCCTGGCTGGAGGCGTGGCGCAACGCCGGCCAGTTGTCCGGCCCGGTGGAACGCCAGGCGGCTATGCGGTCATTCATCCTCCACCGCGTGAACCAGATGGCAACGGCGAGGGCCGCTGCCATCTCCGACGGCTCGGCACCGGGCCCGGAGGGGTCTATGGCCAAGCTCCGCAGCGTGGCTGCGTTCAAGTCCCGTGCCTACCTGGGCAAGAACCTCGGGGGGGCCGCCGGGATGCTCTCGGATTCAGCGGGGCAACTCGAGTTCCTGACCGCCCCGTCCATGTCGATCCGTGGCGGAACCGACGAGGTGCAGCGCAACATCATTGGCGAACGCATCCTGGGGCTGCCCGGTGAACCCCGGGTGGACAAGGGCGTCGCCTATTCCGAGCTGAAGAAGAGCCGTTGATGCGTGCGGTGGTGATCACCGGCTACGGCGGACCGGAGGTGCTCCAGGTGATGGAGGTGCCCGAGCCACTCCCCGGCCCGGGCGAGGTGCTGGTCGACGTGGTGTCCAGTGCCCTGAACCGGGCTGACCTGCTGCAGCGCATGGGCCTCTACCCGGGGCCACAGATGGAGCACGAGGTGCCCGGGCTGGAGTTCGCCGGACGGGTGTCGGCCGTCGGCGAGGGCGTCACCAGGTGGTCCGAGGGAAACGAGGTGATGGGCATCACCGGTGGTGCGGCCCACGCAGAACGTCTGGTGGTGCACGCCGACCAGGCGGTGCGCGTGCCGGTCGGAACCCCTCTCGAGATGGCAGGCGCACTACCGGAGGTGTTCATCACGGCATGGGACGCCCTCGTTCTGCAGGGCGGGCTCCGGGAGGGCGGTACGGCGCTGGTGCATGCCGGGGCGTCCGGTGTCGGCACGGCTGCAATCCAACTCTGCGGAATGCTCGGTGCCACGGTCGTGGTCACCGCCTCGGCCGGAAAGGTCGCCCGTTGCCTGGAGCTGGGAGCGGATCGTGCGGTCGACTACGCGTCGCAGGACTGGGTGTCGGTGGTGGCTGAGGCGACCGACGGGCGCGGCGCCGACGTCGTGCTGGACGTGATCGGTGGTGACTACCTGGACCGCAACGCCGATGCCCTGGCGGTAGGTGGCACGATCATGCAGGTGGGCCTGATGGGTGGAGGCAAGGCCACCTTCGGCCTGGGAAAGCTGCTGTCCAAGCGGGCGAGGCTGGTCGGCACGACGCTGCGGGCCCGCTCGCTGGAGGAGAAGGTCGCGCTCAGCAGGGCCTTCGAGGACCGGGTCGTGCCGGGCTTCGAGGACGGCAGCCTTCAGGTTGTGGTGGACCGTCGGTACCCGCTGGCTGACATCGCCGAGGCGCATGCCTACATGGAGACGAACGCCAGCGTGGGCAAGATCGCCCTGGACGTGACCGCCGGCTGAGGATCGGGTCTCCGACCGGTCCCGGCTTTCAGCGAACGTCGATGGAGGGAACGTCCCGGTCGGCCGGGCCGGTGTAACGCTGGCGTGGCCTGGCGATCCGGGAGCTCTGCGTGAGCATCTCGTCCCAGTGGGCCAGCCAGCCCGGTGTGCGGCCAATGGTGAACAGCACGGTGAACATCTCCACCGGAAAGCCCATGGACTGGTAGATGAGGCCAGAGTAGAAGTCGACGTTCGGGTAGAGCCTGCGGTCCACGAAGTAGGGATCGGCCAGCGCCACCTCTTCGAGCTTCATGGCGATGTCCAGCAGCGGGTTGAGGCCGGTGATGTCAAAGACCCGGTGGGCCGTGTCCTTCACGATCCGGGCCCGTGGGTCGTAGTTCTTGTACACCCGGTGGCCGAAGCCCATGAGCTTGCGCTCGCCGGTCTTGACCCCGGCGATGAAGTCGTCGACGTTGTCGAACTCGGCGATCTCCTCGAGCATGTGCAGGACGGCCTCGTTGGCCCCGCCGTGGCGTGGCCCGTAGAGGGCGCCGGCGGCGGCTGCCACCGTGACGTACGGGTCGGCGTGGGCGCTGCCCACGACGCGTGCCGTCGTGGTCGAGCAGTTCTGTTCATGGTCGGCGTGCAGCACGAAGAGCATGTCGAGGGCGTTGCGCAGTACCGGGTCTACCTCGTAGGGCGCGTCGCCCATCTTGAACATCATTGCGAGGAAGTTTGAGGTGTAGTCGAGTTCCGGGTCCGGGAAGACGTACGGCAGGCCGATGCTGCGCCGGTGGGCGCTGGCAGCCATGGTCGGCATCTTGGCGATGAGGCGGGTGGTCTCGACGCTGCGCTGTTCCGGGTCCTCGATGTCCTTGCTGTCCGGCCAGAAGGTCGACATGGCTGCGATGGACGAGACGAGGACGCCCATGGCGTGGGCGTCGTCCCGGAAGCCCTCGAGGATCCGCTTGTGGAAGTTCTCGTGGATGGGGGCCGCTTCGGCGATCTCGGCCTGCCAGGCCTTCAGCTGGGGAGCGGTCGGGAGCTCCTTGCGGACCAGGAGGTGCGCCACCTCCAGGAAGGTGGTCTGTTCGGCTAGCTGCTCGATCGGGTAGCCCCGGTAGCGCAGCAGCCCGGCTTCGCCGTCCAGGTATGTGATGGCGCTGTCCGCACCCGAAGTGGCACTGAAGGACGGGTCGTCGAACCAGATCCCGGGGAGCAGCGAACTCCAGGCCTTGGCCGACACGGTTCCATCCACGAGCGGGATCTCGATGGTTTCGCCGCTGCGGTTGTCGGTGATCGTGATGCTGTCGGCCACGGTGCCGTCCCTCCTGTCTAATTGTGCCGGCCTGCTCTGGTGGATCGGCTCGGCGACTGGGCTGGCTCCGGGGGTCCTAATCGACGTCCGAAACCCTGTTGCTACAACGAAGGTACCGGGCGGGTGGAGGACTTGTCGCCGTCGGAAGGGTTGAAAGAAGCGTGAAAGTTCCTAATCACGAACGCTCTGCGGGATACTCAGACCGAATTCACGGCAGAAGATCCGCCTACCTGTGCCGTTACCGGCATCGGGGTCAGAGTGGTGTGTTGTCGTGGCGTCGGCGGGGAAGGCGTTCCCTCTTGCCGACCAGGACCTCCAGGGCGGCTGCCAGTTCGGACCGGCTCCGGGCGGGATCGATGATCCGGTCCACGGAGCCACGCTCGGCGGCTATGTAGGGGTTCAGGAGACGTTCCTCGTAGGCAGCCACCAACTCGACCCGTTCCGCCTCGCCGGCCTGCCGGTGGAGGATCTCCACGGCACCCTTCGCCCCCATGACGGCGATCTCCGCAGACGGCCAGGCCAACATGATGTCGTTGCCCATGTAGCGGGAGTCCATGACGATGTAGGCGCCCCCGTACGACTTCCGCAGGGTCAGGCATACCCGCGGGACGGTGGCGCGCGCGTAGGCGAACGCCATCTGGGCGCCGTAGCGGATCATGCCCCGCCATTCCAGGTCCTTGCCCGGGTAGAAGCCCGACGTGTCAACGAAGGTGACCAGCGGCAGGTTGAAGGCATCGCAGAAGGAGACGAACCTTGCGCCCTTCTGGGATGCGGCGATGTCCAGCGTTCCGGCCACCGACTGTGGTTGGTTGGCGATAACCCCGACGGGTCGGCCGCCGATCGAGGCGAACGCCGTGACCAGGTTGGGTGCCCACTGGGCACGTGGCTCGAGCAGGTGGCCGTCGTCAACCACGCAGGCAATCACGTCGCGGACGTCGTAGCTGCCGGTGGCGGTATCGGGAACCAGGTCTCCGGCCTCCGGCGTGGGACGGTCGACCGGGTCGGCGCATGGCCATCCGGCGGGGACCTGGTCCGTGTGGTCCGGGAGGAACGAGAGCAACTCGACGATCAGGTCGTCGGCCTCGGACCGGTCAGCAACCGTGAAGTGGGCCACCCCGGATGTCCGCTCGTGCATCTTCGCACCACCGAGGCCCTCGTTGGAGAGCTCCTCGCCGGTGTACTGCCGAACCATGTGGGTGCCGCTAACGAAGGCGTACGTGTCGGCAATCATGACCACCAGGTCCGCCAGGCCCAGCAGCAGCGCCGGTCCCGAGACGGTCGGGCCGGTGACGCAGAAGATCGTCGGTACCACGCCGGAGCAGGCCACGAACTCTTTCGCCGCAGTACCCCAGCCGTGGACGGCAGCCACGCCCTCGTCGATGGCGGCACCGCTGGACTCGACGAAGCAGACGAGGGGAAGGCGCTGGTCGCGGGCGGTACGGGCGGCGATGGCCAGGTTCTCGCCGTCGGCGGGACGCAGCGCACCACGGTCCTCGCCGGCGATCTCGACCACCACGACCCTGCGGCCACCGAGATCGCGCACAGCGAAGGCCACGGTCCCACCCGTTCGGTTGCGGAGTTCGAGGTCAGGCACTCCGGTCACCCACCCAGCGTGACATGGATTCCCGGCTGGTGAGGGGCTATCTCGCGTATTACCTCGAGGACGATGTCCCGTGCGGCCCTGGTGGGCATTGACGGGGTGGTCCGTCGGTTGCGTACCAGCCCCACTGAACGTCGGGCCAGCCCATCGACATGGACCAGGGACCAGTCGCCCTCCGGATAGCCCGAGACGGCACTGGCCGGGAGGAGGGCGGGGGCGTAGCCCTGGTAGGCCAGCGAGGCCAGGAGCCCGAGCCCGTCCACCTCGGCCGCCGCTGTCAGGCGCACCCCCGACGCCGCCAACTCCTGGTCCAGGGCGTCGCGGAAGGTGGTGCCGCGTGGCGTGAGCATCACCGGGTGTTCGGCCAACTGCTCGATGCCGATGGTGCCCTGCCCGGCCAGCGGGTGGCCCCTGGGGACGACGATGATCCGCTCTTCGTCGAAGAGGGGTTCGGAGTCGATGGCGGCCTCCACGACGGGCGTGTTCACGATGGCCATGTCCAGGTCGCCGTTCATGACCCTTGGTGTGAGGGAGGTGGTGGTCGCGTCCACCAGCACGGGGTGCAGGGCCGGATGGCGCTCAGCCAGTCGCCTCAGCAGCGGTGCGGCCATCCAGCGGCCGGTCGTTCCTATGCAGCCGATCCGCACCTCGCCGGCCACCTCGTGGCGCATGGAGACGATGTCGTCGCTGATGGCCTGCAGCTCGGTCCGGATCCGGCGGGCCCGTTCCAGGACGGCCTTCCCCTCGGAGGTGGGTTGCATGGTGTGCCGGTCGACCAGCACCGCCCCGAGCTCCTTCTCCAGCCTGGCCACATGCGTCGAGACGTTTGACTGGACCGTGTGGAGGGCCCGTGCCGCCGCTGAGAAGCTCCGATGCTCCACGACGGCGATGAGGTGGCTCAACTGGCGAAGGTCCATCGCCCCGAAGGATGCCACGGCCGGGACCTATCCGTCTTGTCGATGGCCAGCCGATGGGTTGGCGATGGCGGTGGGCGGGTATCCGTAGGTCGTAGGGTCGCCGACGACACCTGCCGCCTACCGAACCGACCGGTCCCCTCGATGCCCACCGTCCTCTCACTGCACCTGGGTGGCTCCTCGGTACATGCTGCGGTATCCGTGGACGGTCGGATCAACGTCCTGGCGCTGAGTGACGGGCAGGCCTACCTGCAGGCCCCGTCACCGACCGACGGCCCCGGGTTGGTGCGTGTGCTGGCCACAGCCCAGGCCCGCTGTGTACGCATCGTGGATGCCGTGCCTGACGAGGTGATCGTGGTGCGCCCGTATGTGGGTGCCGATGATGCAACGCTGGGGGAGGCCGCCGCCCGGGCCAGGGTTCCGGTTCCGGTCGTGCTCGACGAGCTGCGTGCCGTTGCCGCCCTGGCTGCCCACGGGCCGGCGGGCATCGATCGGTCGTTGGCCCCGGCGCTGGGTGGGTTGTTCTGGCACCGCAGCGGGGATGCCCCCACCGGACCCAAGCCGATCGTCACCCGAGCGGATCTTGGCGTCGACGCCTCGCGCGATAGTCGTCTCCCGCAGGCGCCGTCGGTGGTGGCGGTGGGACCCCGGACGGTCTTCGAGCAGGACGCTCCGCGGTCGACCCGAGGTGGTGGACCGCCCATCCCGGTCCTGTTCGTCCTGGCCGTCCTGGTGGTGGGGGCGTTCATCGCCCTCATTGTCATGCGCTCGGATGACAGGCCCATTTCCCAGCCGCCCACCGTCGTGACGACGAGCACCGTGTCGTCTGTGACGACGACGATCCTCCCGGCGGAGACGTCGACCAGCCTCGCTTCGGCCGTGGATGCATCGACCACAACGGTTGCGCCAGATGAGACCTCGACCACCGTTGCGCCGGTCGTGGATACGTCCACCACGACGTTGGTGGCACCGGTGGATACGTCGACCAGCGTCGCTCCGGCTGCGGAAGCGTCCACTACCACCGTGCCGCACCTCGGCTCCGTGACCCTCTCCGGCGTCGGATTCACCCTGCATGCCACCACCGACACCGAGCGGCTCTGGGCGTTCGGCGACGACGGTGGGTCCGCCCTGGCTGACCTCGTGACGGTCACGGGCGAGCCGGTCGGCGACTCCGGATGGGCACCTGACGACCGCTGCCCGACAACGGAGGTCAGACGCCTCGGGTGGGGCGGTCTGGAGGTGGTCCTGGGCCGTGAGGCTGCCGATGGCCCGACTCTCCTGGCCCAGTGGTACCTGACCGGTGAGGACTCCGACGCCACGTCACTGTGGACTCTCGAGCGAATCGGGATCGGCTCGACGGTTGCCGACCTGCGATCCGCACACGGAAACCAGATCTCCCTGGAACGACCGTCCGATCTGGACCCGGCAGGCTGGTTCAACACGGAACCACTGTTGGGCGATGGCATCCGGGGGGCCGTGGGCAACACGTCCGACAGCGGCAGGGTGCTCCTGATGTGGGCGGGCGAGGGTTGTCAGCGCCGCTTCGGGTGAGCGACGGGTTCAGCTGCCGCCGGATTCGGAATCCAGCCCGCTGACAGGCGCCGGGCCCCGGTCGTCGTCCACCCAGAGGGAGGCCACGAGCCCTATCCCCAGGAGGAGTGCACCGGTCAGGAAGAGGGCCTTCCACCACCGTGGCATCAACCTGCCCGATGCCGTCGGAGCCGGCTCACCTTTCACTGCTGGGCCGGCCCGTGCACGGCATCCAGGGCCCTGCCCAGTGCAGGGATGAACAGGTCGGGTCTGCGCACGCAGGCGGAGTGGTCGGCATCGATCTCGACGATCGTCGCGTCAGGCAGGGCATGGGCAAGTTGGCGTTGCCGTGCCGTCGGTACGACGTCGTCATCGCCACAGATGACGACTGCGTGCGCAACGTCCACCTCGTGGATCCAGTCGCTGGAATCGAAGCGACCCAGGTTCCATGCCGCCCTCAGGACATGGTCCAGCGAACCGGCCTTCGTCTCGTCCCACGCCCAGCGGTCGAAGTCGGCGTCGCTGATTCCCATCGACGCTCCTGTCTGGCGTTCGCCGGCCCGTCTGGCGGCCCGCCACCCGAGATCGTTCCTACCGACGGCAGCGGCCAGGCGTGCGGATAGCGAGGAGGCCCCCATGACCGCGAAGTCCCGACGTTCCTTCGCCGTCAGGCCATATGCCATGGCGGTCGCACACAGGACCAGGCCGTCCAGGAGGTCCGGATGGCGACGCCACATCGCCTGGGCCACCGCCCCGCCCATCGAGTATCCGACGGCGGTTGCCCGGTCCACGCCAAGGGCCCGGACCACGGCAGCGGCGTCGTCGGCCAGGTCCTCCATCCGCATACGCCCACGGGCTCGGATGCCACCCGGGCCATGACCCCGCTGGTCCCACGCGATGACCCGGGCACGGCGGGCGATCGGTTCGTAGGTGCGACACCAGTTCAGGTCGGCGCTGACGGTCCAGCCGTGGATCAACAGGATCGTCGGAGCATCCGGTTCGCACCCAGGCTGACCCGAGTCCCTGATTCGCAGCGGGCCAAGGCCCGGCAGGTGGATCTCACGCCATGGCGGCGCGTCGATCTTCACCGCTCTATTGCGACGACCTTGACGGTCTGGGAGCCCCCTGGTGCCTCGAAGGTGACCGAGTCGCCGACCGCTACTCCGAGCAGGGCAGCGCCGAGGGGTGACCCGGGGGACACCACGCCGACATCGTCTCGCTTCTCCTCGATGGAGCCGACGAGCATGCGTTCGGGCTGCTCGTCGCCCTCAAAGACAATGGCTATGACGGTCCCGGGAGCGACGACATCGACGCTTCCGGCCGTCAACTCCACGATCTCGGAGTTCTCCAGGATGCTTTCGAGGTGCAGGATCCTGCCCTCCATCTTGCCCTGCTCCTCCTTGGCGGCGTGGTAGTCGCCGTTCTCGGAGAGGTCGCCGAGCTCGCGTGCAGTTTCGATCTTGCGGGCAATGTCGATGCGCCCGCGGGTGGTGAGGTCCTGGAACTCGGTTGCCAGCCGATCGTGGGCCTCCTGGGAGAGTTGCTGGACCTGTGGCATGACGAAAGGGTAGCTAGAGCACCTGACGGACCGGCTGTTGATCCCCAACCCGCTTGATCGGGCCCGTGGGGTGCTTGGTACACTCCTGCTCGTGACCTTCAGACCGCAGGTGATCATCATTCGCTAGCGCACACCACCTCAGGTGTGCGCCCCGACCGTCCACCTCGGTGGACGGTTTTTTCGTTCCCTTCCCACTCAGGAGACAGCAGTCGTGACCCACCGCATAGGCATCATCGGCGGCGATGGCATCGGGCCCGATGTGATTGCCGAGGGCCTCAAGGTGATCGGGGCGGCCGGAATCGAGCTGGAGACGGTCGACTACGACCTGGGTGGCGCCCGCTACGGGCGTGACGGCACTGTTCTACCCGATGAGGTGATCGACCAGTGGCGCTCCCTGGACGCCCTCTACCTCGGGGCCGTAGGAACCCTGGAGGTGCCTCCGGGCCTGATCGAACGGGGCCTGCTGCTCAAGATGCGCTTCGCCCTCGACCTCTATGTGAACCTTCGACCCTTCGTGTACCCGGCCGGTGGCATCGACTTCCGGGTCGTGCGCGAGAACACCGAGGGTGCCTACGCCGGCGAGGGGGGCTTCCTGCGCCGCGGAACGCCACACGAGATCGCCACGCAGGGATCGGTCAACACCCGCCACGGGGTGGAGAGGGTCATCCGCTACTCGTTCGACCTGGCAATGGCCCGCCGCCGCCATTTGACGCTCGTCCACAAGACCAATGTGCTGACCTTCTCGGGCGACCTCTGGGACCGGACCTTCAACGAGGTCGCCACCGAGTACCCCGAGGTGGAGACCGCCTACAACCACGTCGACGCGGCATGCATCTACTTCGTGCAGTCGCCGGAGCGCTACGACGTCATCGTCACCGACAACCTCTTCGGTGACATCCTCACCGATCTGGGCGGAGCGGTATCGGGGGGCATCGGGCTCGCAGCATCAGCCAACCTGAACCCGGAACGCACCGGTCCGTCCATGTTCGAGCCGGTCCACGGTTCGGCACCCGACATCGCCGGCCAGGGGTTGGCCAACCCGAAGGCGGCGATCCTCTCCGGCGCCATGATGCTGGACTTCCTGGGGGAGTCCGAGGCCGCCGCCAGCATCGAGAGGGCCTGTGCTGATCCGAGCACCGACGTCGATGGGACGACGGCCATCGGCGATGCCGTGGCCGCCCTGGTGTCCCAGGCCGACCGCCGACACAAGACCTGAGAATCCGAGACAGAACCGAAGGAAACGACATGCCGATCGAGAAATCCTCCAAGATCTGGATGAACGGCGAGCTCGTCGACTGGGACGACGCCACGATCCACGTGCTGACCCACACGCTGCATTACGGCAACGGCGTGTTCGAGGGCATACGTGCGTACGAGACGGACCGCGGCGCTGCCGTGTTCCGCCTGCGTGACCACATCGAGCGGCTTTTTCGATCCTCCAAGATCCTCTTCCTGGACGTCCCGTACACGGTCGACGACCTGGTGACCGCGACGCTCGACACCGTGAGAGTGAACCGCCACCTGTCCTGCTATATCCGTCCGCTGGTGTACCTCGGCTACGGCGAAATGGGGCTCAACCCCCTGCCGTGCTCGGTCGACGTCTCGATCGCCACCTGGCCATGGGGCACCTACCTCGGAGACGATGGCCTGACGAAGGGCGTGGACCTGATGGTCTCGTCATGGCAGCGACATGACCCGAAC
>Ga0115000_10000284_pt1 | contig 46762 bp, 37 predicted proteins | sample ArcticOcean_MG_C_6_FD_89690 | JGI IMG/M metagenome (GOLD analysis project Ga0115000, IMG submission 89690) | Marine microbial communities from western Arctic Ocean - ArcticOcean_MG_CB8_128 | ecosystem: Environmental > Aquatic > Marine > Oceanic | place: Arctic Ocean: Canada Basin | collected...
ATAAAAATAATATTGGGGTTAATTTATCTTGGAATCATTCTGATGATAAAGATTTTGAAAAATATATTGTTTTTAAATCAAAAAATGATGGCTCTGTTGAAAATATTGGTGAAACTGAAGAAAATTTTTTCAAGGATAGTAATGTTGAATGGTTGGAATCTTATAATTACTTTGTCCAATCTGTTGATAAAATTGGAAATGAAAGTGAATTATCAGATTCTTTAATTTTACGAATTTATAGTGTCAGTGGTAATTGGGTATTAGATAGCTTTGATTCAACCTATCTATGTATTGATCACAATCAAACCATTTCAACATCGTCTGGCTCATTTGAACAAAAAGGTTATTTTTTATCGGATGGCTATGAACTATTACTTAATGATGACTCTAGTGACCTAACTTCTTCCGTTGGAGATACTATAGTTTCAAAAATGCTGTTTTCAGCTTGCAATATAGATTCTACTTCTCTGGTTGGAAGTGGTTGGATGACTTACCAAACTACTATTTTAGATACTACGGTAAATGGCGACACAATAAGTTCGGTATATAATAATTTCCCTATTTATTTTGATATGGATTTGAAAGATCCAAGTGAAGGTAAAATTTCATTTAGCTCACCATTATTCGATAAGCTATCTATGCAGCATTCTCTGAAGTTTTGTAGCGGGGATAGTATATTTAATTAATCTGGAGTAGCGCATTCCTGATTAGAGTCAGGACTTATACTTCCGAATTCATCGATAGCGTTTACTTTAAAGCAGCTTTCTATGCCACTCAAACCATTGTGCGTATAAGATGTAATTTCAGTTTCTATTACAAAAGAGTTATCAATATAAACTTTATAGGAAGATGCATTAAATATGTTACTCCAATTAAGTTCAAGAGAAATAGAATCAACTGCTACTGAAAGTTCTGGTGCAAAAATCTGATTGTGAGTTGAAACCATTATAGGGGTTGATTGCGGACCTTCATCTCCAATATTATCCAAACAAGAAATTGAGTAGCTGTAACTATTATTATATCCAAGATTATTGTCAATGTAACTCAATTCTGTTCCTGTATATACTGCGCTACCGTCTCGATATAGTCTATATTGCCCAGCATAGTCATTGCCAGACCAATTGAGAGTTATGCTATCTTGAAGCGCAGATCCATTAAAATTGCTTGGCGGAGATAATGATGCTTTCCCGCATTCAGATTCTGACAAAGGACCTGAAATATTTTGACCGTTAACAGCGGAAATCTGATAACAGTAAATTGTTCCAGGAATAATACTGGTATCTGTGAAAGATGTCTCAGAGGTAGAATAAATAAATTCATTATCTCTAAAAATATTATAAGTTTGAGCTTCATAGAGAGACTCCCAAGATAAGGAAATAGTACCTACTTGCTGAACAAGATTAATTAACGAAATAATTTGAGAATAAAAATTGTCAACGCTAACAATAATCGATTGAGTAGATGTTTGATTATTGCTACTATCAGTTGCGATTGCACTGATTGTGTGTTGAGATTCATTGGGGTATATATATGTATTCCAAGTAACAGTATAAGGACTATCATTTAAAGTAAATTCTAGGGTGTCGTCGATAGTGATAATCACGTGTCGTATACCAATATTATCATCAGCATAGATACGAATTTGAGTTGAATCACTAACAACAGAACCCGATACAGGTGATAGTATAGATATTGCAGGTGGGATAATATCCACAAACTCGGTGTTATTGTTTACAGTGACGGCGATTGGTTGCGTATTGTAAAAATTATCATTGGTATCGTTTATCCTCGCGGTAATAATATATTCTGCATCTTCATTTACTTCATTACCTGCAGTATCCCAAAGATAAGAAAATGGAGACTGATTAATAATCGATACGGACTCACCATTAATATAGATTGTAACTGAGCTCACACCAATATCATCTGAGGCTGAGATTAGAATCTCAACTTCTCCGCTTACTTGCTGTCCAGCATAGGGTTGAGCGATAAAGCCACTTGGTAATATATTGTCTTCATTATCTACATTTACAACTACGGAAGAGCTTTGGCTTATCAGGTTGCTTGTATCGAATGCTTTCGCAAACCATGTATGTTCGCTTTCTTCATCTTCAAGTAATGTATTCCAAGAAACTTCATAGGGATAATTAGCATCACTTTCATAAAGAACAGCATTGCGATAAAAATCTACTCTTGCAATTTCGATATTATCAAAGGCCGCTGCTGTAACTTGAATAGTCTCACTGACAGTTTGATTCCCCGCGGGGCTGGTTATAAACACTGATGGTGGAATATTATCATCTACTATATTTTCTTCATTATCTACAAAAACCGTTACTGGCATTAAATTTGTGGTATTGCCGTTACCATCTGTTACTGTCGCAGCAATAAAATGATTATTATCTTCACTAGAATTATTAGTGTTCCAGATAAATTCATAGGGTGAGCTATTATCCACAATTGGGTTGGTTCCATCAATAATTAACTCTACTTGAGTTACTTCTTCATTATCAAAAGCATCTACTTGAATTGTTATAGTTCCAGAAACTGTTGCCGCCATGGGCGGATAGACAATTGTACCTGTCGGCGGTGACGTATCTACTAGAATGTTCTCTTCATTATCAACAACAACGCTTATTGGGCCGAGGGTAATATAATTGCCACTAGCATCGTTCACTTGTAGAAATATGACATAAGAATAATCATCAAACTCTAGAGCAGTATTCCAATTGTAGGAGTAAGGAGCTGACATTTTTACTCCAACTGAATCACCATTAATAAAAAATACAACAGAATGCAATGAATCATTATCCGATGCATCAGCGATAATATTTATTACTCCGTTTACTGTTTGACCGCTAAAGGGGTAAAGCAAAGAACCTGTTGGTTTAATATTATCGTTATTATCTACAACTACTCGAACTGGACTAGTTTGATTATCATTGCCAGCAAAATCAACTGCTCTAGCACGCAGATTGTGATATTGATCTTCAGCATAGTCTAAAGTGTTCCAGTAAAACTGATATGGCGCTTCTGCTGAGTCTAGAACTAATGAATCATTGATGAATAACTGAACCGTTTTCACCTCATCATTATCAGAAGCATAAATAGTCACTAAGATAGAATCAGACAATACACCTTGATCTGCAGGATTTGTAATTTCTACTAAAGGAGCCGTTGTGTCTGGTTCTGGAGGGATTTCAAAAAAAGGTCCTTCACAGCTTAAAAGTATAATGAGGATAATTACAAAATATTTTAAGCGAATTATCATCTAATTATCTACCGTAACTAAAATTGGTTGAGCGAAGGCTGTATTGCCAGCGGTATCTATTACAATCGAAGAAAGTGCGTGCTCGTTGCCGTGCACACCAATATTTATTGTTGTATCCCAAGAATACGAAAATGGCGCTTCATTATCCATAAACACAGAAAATCCGTCTATAAAGAATTCAACACTTGATATGCCTGTATCATCATTTACATGTGCAGCAAAGTTTACTACTCCAGAAACGGTTTGACCGTCTAGGGGACTAGAAATTATTATCGTTGGTGGATTAGTGTCGTTTGGAATATTATTTACAAACACACTTATCGATGGCACTTCAAATTGGTTTCCAGATACATCTGTTATAATTGATCCAATTATATGATTCATATCTTCAATTTCAAAATTGGTATTCCAATCATACTCATAAGGTTCATTGCTGTCAGAAAAAACCATTACGTTATTAACGTAAAATAAAACAGAATCGATTCCATTATTATCGTCAGCATCTATGGAAATCCGTTCAATCCCAGAAACAGCTTGTCCTGCATACGGATATGTTATCGATCCATTTGGCAAAACATTATCATTGTTATCTAAATAAACTGTAATTGGTGTACTAGGGCCTTCATTTCCAGTTAAATCATACGCTATGATACCTAGAATATAATCTTTATCATCTGGAAACGTATCTGTATCCCAGGTGAAAGTATAATTCGGACTAGTGCTATCAATATAGAATAATTCATTATTAATGAAGAAATCAACTTTGCTTATACCGATGTTATCGTTAATTAATGTTTCAATTATTACTTGCCCAAAAACTGTCTCACCAGCAGCAGGCGTTATGATAATAGAAGTAGGATGAATATCATCTTGATCTATATTGTCGACGATAACTGTAACGGGTGTCAATACAGTATTATTGTTCCATCCGTCAACTAAAATAGCTTGAATAGTATGATCACCTTCGTTTTCTATGGATGTATCCCAATCGTATGAAGCTGTACAGCTAGGGCCATTACAATCAATGGATCCATTAAGATTGCCATCAATATAAAATTCAATGTAGTCCAAAAGTTGATCATCAGCAGCAGTAACTTGTATAGCTGTATTCCCAAAAACAACTGAGCCGGGTGGCGGACTTGTAAGCGCTCCCGTAGGAGGTGTAACATCAATTGGCAACTGATTATTAACCGTAACACTTATTGGCGGAATAGTTGTTCTATTATTGTCAATATCTACAATTACTGCGTAAATAGAATAAACTAGATCATCTGTGACTATCTCAGTATTCCATTCAAAGGTAAAAGGTTTAGATAAGTGAGTTATTTTTATTTCATTATTTACAAAAATACTGACATACTGTATAGCTTTATTATCTGTTGCTTCAACTTCAATTGAAACAATACCATTTACGGTCTGTCCCGTAATAGGGTTTTTAATATAGCCATCAGGAGCCTCATCATCTTGATTATCAATTTTTACAATTATTGGTGATGCGATATAAGAGTTTCCAACAAGATCTACAGCCTTGAATGTAATAAAATAGTTTTCATTTTCAACCCATTGCGAATTTCTGGTATCCCAACTTCCTTGCCAAATATCATCTGATACGTTTGTAGTAGAATCAATATTTCGGTAGCTATTATCATTTTGGGCTTTAATCATGAAAAAAATAGTATCTACTTCTTCATTATCAATCGCTATTATTTGAAGGGATGTATTTCCAGCTACTGAGCTACCATTTAAGGGACTTACTATGTATCCACTCGGGGCAGTTGTATCAGGAAGCTGTATTAATGAAGGGTCTTCATCTACACAGGAAAAGATAATTACAAGAATAATAGCACTTAAATGTCGGATTTTTTCAATTAAAAAGGTCATAGTTATTACTACTTATTTACTCTTTTTCGAATATTTGAAATAATATAGCTACCAATTTTGCTTCTTTCGATTCGTACTAATGACTTTTTTACAAATGCTTGCATTAGATGCTTAGGTGAAAATACATACATTGTGCGCGGATATGGTGTCTCTTTTTCAAGCGGGTGGAAATAAAAAGAGCGTTTGTCCTTATAGATATCCCAAACCATCGAAGCGAGAACGGACATGGGGATTAAATAAGACACAGAAGCAAACGTTACACCAGTTGGTTTTAAGTTTATTAACTTAACCGCGGGTAAGAGATCATTGTATTGATCCCAAACTTGTGGAGAGAAGCGTCTAGAATCATCCCACTTAAGGCGAGTATCAATCGCAGCTGACAATATAAATGCAGAAAAACTATACCAAAATCCTCTTTTAGCTGCGTAATGGAGCACGGAATAATCTGTCTCAATTTTATAAACGTCCAGAGCGCTCATGTAGAAAGAAGTATCATTTGTACCGTGTACTAATATTTCTGGATAGATCCGATTAGAAGTGAATTCGATATTTTTGAATTCAATACTATCGTTTTTCAGGGTAACTATTTTACCAGTTCTGTTCTTAATGCGCCTCAAATTCTCATAGTAGCTCCAATCATAATGGAAAATTCTATCAAAATCGTTATAGATATAATAGACTTTATTGATATCCATCTTTCCGGGTTCATTATTACTTTTAACCTTGTAGTAAACATTATCAAAATCAATAGAATCAATAATGGCGATGATAGAGTTTCCTTTGTGGTCTATAATGACATGACTAACATCAGTATCTAGGCTGTCGCCGTATAACGTTGCGAATAAAAATATGAATATTTCTAGTAATCGTTTCATGTGGTGTAAATTACGATAGTCTAATGAAGAGTCAAATTTTACAGTTTAAAAGTATTTCATTGCTACTTTTTATGGTATCACTTTACAGTCAGCCAAAAATCAGTGTTGATTTTGGCACTGGTTTTTACGAGCCCACTATGAAAGGATTCGATAGTAATGAGCTCGTGTCCTTTCCTACAGGAAATATACTGACAAGAAATCTGCTCTTTAATTTCAGTGTGTATTATGAGTTTTTTCATAATGCTAGGGTTGGTTATAATGTTCTTAAATCGATTGATATAGGAAGATTAGAGGGTTTCGCAACTAGTAAGCCTGTTTTTTACCGAACAATAAATTATAGAATGATTCCATTGGAGACATTCTTTAGGTTGAAACCAAAAGTTGAATTGAATTTTACATTAACTCCTATATGGGGTCGATCGAGACTCATTCTCGAAACAAAGCCTTCGAGTTCCGATGGCAGCGGTGTGAATACAATTACAGATGATTGGAATGAATTATTAAATAGCTTTGGTGATGAGAGCCCACTAAGTCAGGTTGCTTCTGAAAATACGATGATAACAGACTGGCTGGGTTTTTCAGGGATGCTTGGGTACAGATACTATATAAGACCTTGGATTGGAATTGATATTAAAATGGGATTTTTAAATAATAATTATAAGAAAAACAATTGGCGTTTTCAGGGAAAAAAAGTAAAGGGGCCAGAAATGAAAATTGATGAAATCCCTATATTCACCTTTAAAGTTGTTTATGCATTAAAATGAAAAACTTAGTTTGCAGTCTCCTTGTATGTTGTTCTATACTTTTTTCTCAAAATACTTTTAATGAAAACAACCCATGTTCTGATAGGACAATTACTTTCGCAAGAAAATTTGGAGTCAAAGCTTTGCCTATAAAAGACCTTCCTCGTTATTTTAAAGCTTCGAAAATCTGCAGAGAAAAAGGTGGGGAGACCTTAATTGATCAGATTCAAATAAACGAGTACAATAGAGATTTTGAACAGTCCAAGTTTATGTCTAGTTGGACTTCGACCTATGGCATGTGCGTTACAGCGATAATTTTCTATTTTTTTATAGGCTTAATTACGGTAGTAGAATGAGGATTGTTTTGGCTTTTTTGGTTACTTTTTCTTTTACTAGTGCTATAGAGCCAATAGCTGTTGATTCTATAGTCTATCACCAAATGCTTTTGCTAAAAAGCAAGATGGATGTTAACCCTATTATTTGGCAAGATACCAAAGAGGGCTACACTAGGAATAGGGCTGTTAGAATATGTGATACAGTTTTAGATAGCCTTGGGACGATAAATGTGGAATATTTGGTACAAAAAAATTACCCACTCCTAGATAGCTTAATATCTGATATGAATAATGGAACAGAACACATAATTGAGGAACCAATAAAAAAAAACTACCAGTTTAATTTTTTTTATTCTTCCTCACTTAAACCGTAATCTGGTTCAATACCAGTTTCTTTAAACACTAACTTTGCAATTTTCTCGGCAGCTCCGTCTTCGCTTAAGCCATCCTGAACTAATGAATCATAGGCACTTTCAAGCGTAGAAATATCTTCTTGATTTTGGAATATTTCATCTAGCACAGCAACTGGTATAAAATAATCTCTAAGTCTGTTATACATTGTTATTCTTTTATAATCCATATCTTAATTTATTATGGATGAATAGATAAATATATAAAAAGGTAGATTGCTGTCTTAAAAAAACTATGTAAATTTAATTATCAAAATGGCGTCGTACCCAAGTGGTTTAAGGGACCGGTTTGCAAAACCGTTATTCGCCGGTTCGAATCCGGCCGACGCCTCATTAAATTTTGAAGATTTTATTGCCTGGGTGGTGGAATTGGTAGACACTACGGACTTAAAATCCGTTGGTAGCAATACCGTGCCGGTTCGAGTCCGGCCCCGGGTACACGACGAGAAACCTCACTTTTAGTGGGGTTTTTTGCTATATATTCAAATCTCATAGTTTGGCATATTATGGCATATTATGGCATATGATTTAGTACTATTTAGTTCAGTCATTTTTTTTGTACTAATTTTTTGAAATAATGTTAGCAAGTGAATCATGTACTTGGTTGTTTGTTGTACGTTACTCAAAGATTGAAACTAAAATCGTATTACCGAATTATTCTTTTATAAATTTCTTTGTGAAGTTTTCTATATATGTAATTGTTTTAATGAATATTATAAATGCTCAAATAGCATTGCCATCATTTCATGGTGCGCAGAAAGCGCATACTGCTACTAGTTCATCAGGTACCCAAACTTTTACATATACTGGATCTCAGCAGACTTTTACTGTACCTTCTGGTGTTACCTCTTTAGTGATTGATATAAAAGGACCTAGTGGCGGAGAAAACGCAGTAGGCAGTACTGTTTCTCAAGGCAATCACATACCTGGATTAGGAGGAAGAGTACAAACCACTCTAACCGTTACAGCTGGAACAGTAATTTATTTATATGTTGGAGGAAGAGGGTCCGACGCTAGTTCTTCTTCAGCTGGTGCAGGTGGGTGGAATGGTGGTGGAGACGGCGCTGTAAGATCTCAATATAGAGGTGGCGGCGGTGGCGGAGCCTCTGATTTAAGAATAAATGGCACATCTCTAAGTAATCGCATGGTTATTGCTGGTGGTGGTGGTGGTGCTACATATAATTACGGTGAAGGCGATGATGGTGGAGATGGCGGAGGTCTTACAGGAGCTAATGGACAATCTAATAATAATACTAGTAATGGCCGTGGTGGGGAAGGTGGAACGCAGTCTCAAGGAGGTGATGGAGGTCAATATGGTAGTAGTTATAGTCCAGGAACCGATGGAACTTTAGGAGTTGGCGGAGATGGTGGCGCTAGTACCTCAGGTGGTGGTGGCGGCGGTGGATATTATGGTGGTGGTGGAGGCAGTTGGTCTGGTGGCGGCGGCGGTAGTAGTTATGCAAATAGTGACAACACAAGTAATACCACTCATACACAAGGCTATAATGATGGAAACGGTGAGATAATAGTTACATGGTGATGAGAGAACTAACCTCTTAGTACTATTTAGTACAAAAATGCACCTTTCACGACAATCTCGTAAGCGGACTTAAAATCCGTTGGCAGTAATGCCGTGCCGGTTCGAGTCCGGCCCCGGGTACAAAGCAAAAAAGGCCCAAATCGGGCCTTTTTTCATTTCTGCACAAAATAGATCTGTGTCACTGTGTGACAAGTTTGTTAATTATTTAAAATATACTACAGCCACAATTTATGAAAATAATATTAATAAGTTTTTTTGTGCTATCAACCATTTTTGCACAGAGTGGATTTACACTTACAGGTGGATATAATATGTCAAAAATAAAGGTTAAAGATGATAATAATCTTTTAGATAATTTTGATTATGATTATAGAGGTGGATTTAATATTGGTTTAGAAAAGCATGCCGGCAACTTGATTGTAGGAGCGAGTTTTTTACAAAGAGGATCTATGGTAAAGGATCCTTATTCCAACAGTTATGTTATTGTGGGCTTTGATTCATATAATTACGTAGCTGCACATTTACTTTTTCCTACAAATCTTGGATATGGGTTTGAAGTCTTTGGTGGAATTCAAGCTGGATTAAGTTTAGGCGGTTCGGCAACACGCTATGCAAGAACAGTACATATGACAGAAAACATTGGTGCTGCTGCTTTAAACTTTGATGCTGGGTCATTGCTTGGAGCAAATTATATGATTAATGAGCGAATTGGTTTACGTGCTTCTTATTATTTAGGATTAACTGATGTTTCAATTGGTGTTGATGACGATGCAAACTATAAAAATAATACATTTAGTTTTTCTGTATTAGTAAATGCTTCAGCTTCTTTAGCAAATCAAAAAGCTCAAATAGCAAAGCAAAAAGCATTAGATAAAAATGGATCAGCTCAAGATGCACATTCCGAATATAACCTAGTTTATGGAAAACAATTTCATCAGACTATTCTAGCTGAAAACCTTCATTCAGTATTCCATTTATACGATTATTTAGATTCATATCTTGTACCAAAAACAAATGTTTTTCCAAAAAGTAATTATGGCAAGGTTATCAATCCAATTTTTCGATTAAGTAAATTGTTTTTTACAAATTATTTAATAGGTGATTATATATTAACCATGAATCATGAGCTTGGTCATGGATATAGAATGATTGAAGCTGGTGGCTCAATTATAGAAATCACTTATAATTTGCCACCACCATTTAGCAATGACTTTTCTTGGATAGACCTCAACACTCCAATAAACTTCACAGAGCAACAAAATCTAATGGTGCTGCTCGGCGGCTCTGAGAGTAATTTAATCTTTTCAGATCTAATGAGAAAAAATATTTTATTGGATCAAAAGTTCAATTATAATTTTAGTTGGCCTTATCTCTATAGCAGCGGTGATATGCCTGGTTATACAGCCTTTATTACAAATCCAAACGGTGATCCTATTCGTTATAGACGGGACTTAAATGCACTTTATGGTGATGGTAAGGAAGTTTTAACTCGAAAAAAGATGATAAATTATTCTCTTTTAGCTCTTTATACCGATCCCATGAATTATTATGCTTTAAAAGCTGTTTTCTATGATTATATAATAAAAGGAAAAAATAGTTCTAAGGTAAAAATGATAAATCTTAAAAATGGACTTCAATATTTACCAAGATTTAGATTTGAGTATACTCCATATGGACCAGAATTAGTATATCAGAATTATTTTAAGTTCGATTCTACACTCATGCAGTTTAGTTTTAGTCATTCAGATTCTGAATTGCCAGATGCATGGAGATTTGCTGCAAATATTTGGAATATAAAATCAACGGACAAACTATCCTTTAATTTTTCAGGACAAATTTGGAATCAACCAGAAATTAAATTTTACCAAAATGATAAATTAAAAAATGTTGATGGGCTGGGAGGCAAAATAGTAGGCACTATTAATTATGAGATATTTAAAAATAAGCATCTTTATGGATTGACATTTCATATAGGTTACAAATCAAATGGTTATTCTCTCGGCGAGCCGTTGAACGAAGGTTTGATAGTAAGAAGTGGCTTATTTTTTAAATTAGGTAATAATTAAAAATTATAATTAATTAATATTTAAAATATTATAATTTTTGGATATGAAATACTTACTCTTTTTAATTACTATTTTTAATCTATTAGTTGCCCAAATAGCATTACCAACCTTTCACGGCGTGCATAAGTCACATTCATCAGTTAGTTCATCAGGTTCCCAAACTTTTAGCTACACAGGATCTCAACAAACCTTCACTGTTCCATCTGGTGTAACCACAACTACAATTAAAGCTTGGGGTGCCCAAGGAGGTATGTATAATTCTACTTGGGGTGCAGGCAAAGGAGGATATTCAACTGGTACTTTGAACGTATCATCAGGAGAAACTCTTTATATTTATGTAGGTGGACAAGGTAATTCATCCGGATCAAATGTACAAGTATCTGGTGGTTTTAATGGTGGTGGCTATGCTAGAGGAAAAACTAATAGTGCATATGCTGGGAGTGGTGGTGGCGCAAGTGATGTTCGTTCCAGTGGAAATGCTTTAACAAATAGAGCTATTGTAGCTGGCGGCGGGGGTGGAGCAGGAGGATACACTTCTTCTATTATGAATGGAGGCTATGGTGGTGGAAGTACTGGTGGTACTGGTGACCCTTGGGGGCGTTATAATGGTGGTAGTGGTGGGACGCAATCAGCAGGTGGTGCGCAGGGCAGCAACAGTGGTTATGATCAAGATGGAAGTTTAGGACAGGGAGGAAATCAAATAGCTACTAATGGTGCTTGGAATGGTAGTGCAGGAGGAGGTGGCTATTATGGTGGTGGCTCTGGTGGTGCTGTTGGTGCCGGTGGTGGCGGCGGTTCTGGTTATGTTGGTGGTGTATCTAGCGGATCAACTATTGCAGGAAACGCATCTATGCCAGATCCAGATGGAGGCACTATGACTGGTAGAGAAGGCAATGGTGTTATTATCATAACATGGTAATGTATATTTGAGAGCTCCCAATTAATTAACTTTTTATCTTCTCATGCCAGGTGGTGATGAGAGAACTAACCTCATAATTTGTCATAGAGTGTCATACAAAAAGCGCCTTTCACGACAATCTCGTAAGCGGACTTAAAATCCGTTGGTAGCAATACCGTGCCGGTTCGAGTCCGGCCCCGGGTACACGACGAGAAACCTCACTTTTAGTGGGGTTTTTTGCTATATAGCTAAATTTCATAGTTTGGTATATACTGGTTTTTATAGTTCTTCACTTTATTTATGGACAACCTTAATAGCTTTGTCCAGCGGTTTGTTAAAGTTCACTAGTAATTCTTTTAGTTCTATTTGTCGAAAAATAAACTCAATAATCATTATAATAAATCTTTACTGTATCCCTAATTTTGAATGTCTAATACATTAATAAAAAATTTATAAGAGGTCTTAATTGTGAAAAAAACAATTTTATTTATTTTTTCTCTTTCATTATGTTTGGCTGCTGAAGGTTTTCAGATCAAAACAAATAAATACGTAAAAAAGCTTCAACATAAATACAACATTTATACTCCTGAGGATTTAAAGAGATTTAGATCACAATCTAATTCGTCCGAGCGTTCTAATTTTATGATGGATATGGACAATTTAGTTGGTCAATGGAAAATGGATCCTGCCGAAGTTGGCGCTTTTGTAACTGTAGGTACAGATCAAAATATTCCAAATATGCTTTCTTTAATGGGAGTAGATACTGCCAATGGAGGTATTAGTGTTATTAATAGTGAGTTCAATACTGAACTATACTATTTAGTTTACGGAGGCTTCATGGATCTAGGGGATGAAGAAGAGGAAGAGAATCGCGATATCGGTGAAGATGACTATACTTATGGACCTCGAATTGGTGCATATTTAACTGATTTAGATCCTACTAGTGGCAGTATATATTTTGATGAAACTGATACAACTGCAACTATTACGTTCATTGATGTTCCTTTATATGATAATTCAGACGCGTTAAACACATTTCAAATTCAGCTTTTTTATGGTACGAATGAGATAGTAATAACTTACCAAGATCTCTTTTTAACTGGCGCAAATGTTGCTGATGCTGCTGGCGGTTTGGCAATAGGAATCGGAGATGGTAATGGGGGATTTACCAATGTCGATTTCAGTGAATCTTCTGGTGAGTCTTTTTTAGTTCCAATAGAGGGTTTTTCTGCGTTAAATGAGTTAGATATGGCCTATAAAAGGATAACATTTATACCGAATGATGATTTTTCCGAATACTCGGTTAGTTCTGATACTGTTTCTAGTCTTGAAGGAGAATACATAAATGAGATTAATGTAGAAGATGATGGTTATTTGTATCAGGCATTGTCATCAGAATTTGTTTTTTATGGAGAAGGATGGGAGCAAATTTATGTTAATAATGATGGTAATATAGGGTTTGAAGATGGTGATGAAACTTGCGTCTGTTGGGATTGCGACGATGGTGATGGACAATGCGCTGCAAAATATTTAGCTGGTGGTTCTGGTAGTGGTAATGATGACTCAGATGATCCTGATTTTGTCATTATGAATTTTGACTTTAATGATATTTTTACTTTTATATTTGGTTTTCCTATTGATGGAGTAGATAATCCTTTTATGGTTAGCGTTTTCGTAGAGCAAGGAATAGTGCTTGCGCAAGGTCTTACGCCTTTTGGTGAAGAACCAGATATGTTCTCATCGAACGCGGATAATTTTTCTAATTATGTAAACGTAGATACAAACAATTACACGGTTACATTTAACTACCTTAACCTTTATGATTCAAACGGGTCTGTAGTTGCGACTTTGGATGGTTCTATTGGTCCTAAAATGGTTGAACTCTTAGCTGGTATTGAAACAAGGCTTCCTTCAATGTTTTTAGAAGATATAATGGAAAATGAAGAACAAGGATATACGAATTTCTTTGAAGATTCAACAGGAAATGAGATAAGTACATTTGAGGATATTGATGGCCAAGAAATGACTGATACATTAGACTTTTATTGGTATACCAGCGCAGATTCTTTATATATGATTGACTTTGAGGATTACAACGACCCGGAAGGTGATTGGGATTCTTATTTTTATCAACAAAGTGCAGATACATTAATTATGAGCTTTAAACAATATCCTTGTGAAGATTATTTAGCCTATTATGGCAGTATGGATGATTGTGTACAAATGGTGGCAGACTCAATGCCATTGCCTATGGTTTCTGGATTAGAAAACGTCAATGACTTTTACATGACAATGGAGAGAATGATGACACGCGTATCAACCGTGTCAACCACCCCAGACTTAGAAACCCTTCCTGGAAAATTTGCGCTTTATCCAGCGTATCCTAATCCTTTTAATCCAAATACCTCTATAACGTATGAGCTTCCTAAAGATGGAATAGTTAATTTAACAATTTATGATGTAACAGGTCGTAAAGTTCGCACACTTGTACCATCAAAAATTCAACGTGCTGGTTTTCATCGGGTTACATGGAATGCGACTAATGATCATGGTCAATCTATTTCTGCGGGCATGTATATCTACAAGATACAGTCAGAAAAGTATATACAAACAAAGAAAATGGTATTAATAAAATAGATACTAAAACATGTTCTCATATATTTTCTAACGAATTATTATTTAGAACATTCGGCTACATTTATGTAATAATTTTTCTGTAGGCTATAAACTTTTTGAAGTTATTTAGTGTATCGTTCATATTTATTCACTTTATTGTTTTTTAAAAATATTATTTTAAAAGGAAATCCATGCATATTTATATTTATTTAATTTTAATGTCTCTATTGACCGCACAAAATTCTCTAGTTCAAAACGATTATAGTCTTGATCCTGATAGGCTGCTTAGAAATACTACAAATCGAGTTGTTGTTGAAGGGAAAATCCCAGTTAGGTTTTTTGAAATCTCAAATTCAGAAGATTTATCAACTGGTGTAAACATAACAAATTCTGTTTACGGTGGCAATACTTGGTCTGAACGTTATTTTGCTGTCTGCTCCTCTGACCCAGCTATAAATAATTCATCGTATTTTAGTATTTGCAAATCAAAATACGCGGTTGAAAAAATAAATTTTCATCTATCTAAGCTTTCTGGAGCACCAGATACAACGTTCATTTATGATTCATATCAGCGAATATACGACCCCGTTAATTTTAACTCGGGAGATGGTCATGGTATGCTTGCTAACTATTATTCAGACCCTGAAATCAATACCCCTGGATACCTAAATATAATTGTGACAAACTCAATGAATGGTCTAGCTGGTACGACTTATTTATACCAAGACATTACGGATGAAAGTGGCGCTTTATTAGTAGTTGAAGCAGAACCTATTCCCGCAGTGATAATTCATGAGCTGGGCCATGTTGTTGGTTTCCCGCATTTACTTGAGCCTTCTGCTCAGATCACGTTTGAAGGTGATACAATTAATATACCAGCCATAGGTGCCCCAAATTGTGATCCTAACTTTATGTCTGCTTGGGTAGGTAGCAATTGTGAATTTGAAAATCCGAACTTTACAAAAGAAGTTGATTTAAATGGTGATGGTTCTAAAGACCTTATTTCGGCTAATTCTGCAAGGACTGGATATGATGGAAAATATGGATGGCATGAAAATAATGGTGATAACACCTTTTCACACCATGTCATTTTTGAAGATATTTATGCAAATAATATAAATAATGGTGATTTAGACTTAGATGGTGATATTGATGTGGTTACTGCATCATCAGAATTATGGATTAATGATTCTGGTACTTTTTCTTGGCATGAAAATGACGGTGCTGAAAATTTCACTAGACATGAGATTTCATCCGGTAATCCAGGAGCGTCTTCTATTCTAATTGTCGATATAGACTCGGATGGTGACAACGATATTATCGGTGGCTCTAAAGAAAGCTCTGTTTTTTCACTATTTATTAATGATGGAAATCAAAACTTTGATATTCAAACGCTTAATGTTTCCGCTGGTGACGGATTTCAAATTCAGAGTATTGATCTTGATGGCGACCAAGATCTAGATATTCTGGTTGTCGGCAGTGAATATGTAAAGCATTTAACCTGGTTTGAAAACAATGGAAACCTAAGTTTCACCGAAAATCTAATTGCAGCAGAAGGAATAGTCTCTGCCAAAACAATAGATTATGATAATGATGGTGATCTGGACATTATAACTTTCGATGATCGAGTACGAATTTACTATAATGATGGCACAGGTAATTTTAATCAGACTCTCTACGTAGGATGGGGCTGGGATGTGGGTTACTATAATCCGAAGGCTTTACATATTGATGATTTAGATGGTGATGGATCGAACGAAATTGTAGCAGCTTATATGAATGGAATATGCTACTGGAAATGGAATGGAGAAACCTTTACTGTGGACTCAATATATTCTGGGGCTGATATAAAAAACTTCATTATTAAAGACATGAACGATGATGGCCAAAAAGACATCCTAATATCAGAACATAATCCTTATAAAGATATCCATGAGTTTGATTTATTCTGGATTGAAAATAATTCGTTGAACGATTGGCAGAGTCTACACGGCATAACAGGAATGCTGAGATTGAATCTTAGTACTGAGCAGCATGGAAGCTCATTTTCAAATATTTTTACTTCTTGGGTGAGACATAATTCTAATATGGTTTTAGATATTAAAAATGATTTAACTCCGGAGAAAATAATAGTTTATCAGAATTACCCAAACCCATTTAATCCAGCCACGCAAATACGCTACGATTTAAAAAACAATGAATATGTAACCATTAGCATATATAATGTTATGGGTCATAAAGTAAAATCGTTGCTTGAAGCTAGGCAGGGCTCTGGATATAAATCTATTATTTGGGATGCAACGAATGATCTTGGGCAATCAGTTTCTGCGGGTATGTATATCTATACCGTTCAAGCAAAGAAGTTCAGGCAGACTAAAAAAATGGTATTGATTAGGTAGTCTAGTCAATCGATTTTTAGAAAGTCCTGTTTTATTATTTAATCTTTTAATGAATTTTTTTTAATTTTTTTCATTAAACAGCATATCGTATATATACATATTTAATTCGAAACGTAGATTAGTAAAAGATCTTATAAATAAAAATGAATCGGCTTGGTCTAATGCCTTAAAAAAGAATGCCATGGACAATAAATGTGGTCCTATTGCTGCTAGGCTCTACTTTTGCAGAATAACAACAAATGAATGCCAACAGTCAAAGAAAATAATTTTGTTAAAACAATATCATTACGCGTAATAACTATTCCCTGTAATCTTCTAGCTCTCTCGCTGAAGGGTCGATCGTATCTGACCACTTTGGCATCCAAAAATGTGGAATGAGCTTTTCACTATTTGGAAAAAAAGATTCAAATATTTTTCTATAGTAATAGCTTTCTTTTAAAAGAGGAGTACAGTGGGTTATAACAATTTTAGCATCTGAAAATTCTTTATCTGTTATTTTTTGGTCTACGTGATCCTGAATAATCTTATGCCATGATTTTTTTTGTGAACTCACCCCATCAGAAAAAGCAACCTTGCGTCTCCATAGTACGTCCTCGGGCAAAAATGTTCCATCATTAAATGCTTTTCGCAGAAGTTCTTTTTCAATTTTATTTTTGGAATTAAATGTTTTTAGCGCAGCTGGTATCGACAAATAATATTTAACAAATTTTTTATCCAAAAAAGGAGTGCGCGCTTCTAATCCATTTGAGCTGATACTACGATCTGACCTTAAAACGTCATATAAATACAGCTCCTTTACAAGTCTCTCGCTTTCCAATTGTAGCTTTTTAGAATTAGGTGCGTTTCGAAGATATAAGTACCCACAACAAACCTCATCACTTCCATCACCATTAAAAATAACCTTACAGTCTGTATTGTCTTTTATATATTTTGAAACTAGGTAATTGCCGACACTAGCGCGAACAGTAGTAGTGTCATATGATTCAATATTATAAATGACCGTTTCTATAGAATCTAAAAAGTCTTTTTCGGATATTTGAATACTATGGTGATTTGATTCAATAAAATCTGCTACTACTTGAGCATATTTAATGTCTACACTTCCTTCCATGCCAATTGAGAAAGTATTTAACTTGTCCCCGCTATAATTCTTCGATACTATGCTAGCAATCAAACTAGAATCAAGGCCACCAGATAACAAACAACCTATCTCTCTTTCTGACATAAGCCTCTTCACAACAGCTTCTGTTAGTAAGGATTTAACATTCTTTAGAATTTCATTTTCACCATCTGAAGAAGGTTTATTTGTATCGTAGTAAAAGTATCTTTCAAATTTTTCTGGACTTTCTGAAGACCACCATGACCCTGGGGGAAAAGGCATTATGCTATCAGAATATTTAATTAAAGACTTAGCTTCTGATGAAATAAACGTTCCATTATCAGTACCACTTATAAAGCCTGGTCTAACACCCATTGGATCACGACCAGCATATAAAATATCATTTATTTCATCGTAGATAGTAAACATAAATACACCATCTAACTGACCTATTGTTTTTTCTATTCCCACTTCTTTAAATAAATGTAAAATAATTTCACAATCTGACCCTGTTGAAAGATTAAAGTTATACTTCTGAGCAAGTGTTTTAAAATTATAGATCTCTCCGTTACACATAAGCGTAATAGATTCATCATCTGGATGCTTCATCGGCTGATTTCCAGAATCGCTTACACCCATTATGGCTAGTCTGTGGAAAGCCATAATTAATTTGTCATTGATATGTATATAACTACTTGAGTCTGGACCCCTATAGGATATTTTATTGAATGATTGCTCTATTGACTGCCATTGATGGCTACTATCATAGACAGTAAATATTCCGCACATTATGTTTACTTTATATTGTATTTAAATTATTGAAAAAAATGAAATTGTTATAAAATTGGTAAAAAAAATAAACAACTACCAAAATAAGGTTACTATAATTTGACACGAAATTAAATAAAATTTTGAAGTAATGGATACAACAAACTTTAAAAAATTATTTATTTGTGTATAAAAAATTAATATTTAATTTATGGTTGTTATTTATTTTACTTTAAAAACTTTAAGAAATCGTTATAAATGAAACCACGTAATTACTATAGAAATAAAGCATTATTATTATCTACTCTAGAAGAGTATAAAATGCAACAGCTAATTACTTCCATTAATTATGCGCTCTTATCCCTGATTATTATTCGCTCGTTCCTGACAGCTTAATAAGAAACTATAATTCTGTTTGAGCATCACCAGGGAACAATGACCTTTCCTTTTTCTACTTGATTCTACAGATGGTTATATCAGATTTTAATTAAAATGAAACAACAGCTATAAGTACTATGAAAAATTATAAAATAATAACTCTGCCTGGAGATGGTATAGGTCCAGAAATAACTGCGTCTGCGGTTGAAATATTAAAAGAAGTTTCAAAACATAGTAATATCAACTTTAATATCATTGAAAAAGAAATTGGTGGTAAATCAATTGATTTATACGGTACGCCACTAACTGAAGGCACTTTAGAAGCTTGCTTGTCATCAGATTCGGTATTTCTAGGTGCTGTCGGTGGCCCGAAGTGGGACAATCTAGAACATGAGAATAAGCCTGAACAGGCATTGTTAAAATTAAGAAAAAGCCTTGGTCTATACTCAAACTTAAGACCAGCAAATGTATTTAAGTCTTTAATTAATTCATCAAGCTTAAAACCTAATATAATTGAAGGTACGGACATTATGATTGTAAGGGAATTAACCGGAGGAATTTATTTTGGTAATCCCAGGGGTATAGATGCAGAAAGAGGATGGAATACATTAGAATACACAAAGCTAGAGGTTGAACGTATTGCTCATGTATCATTTAAACTAGCTCAAAGTCGGACTAAAAACTTAGTTTCAGTACATAAATCAAACGTATTAGAAAGTTCGCAATTTTGGCAAAATGTGATCCGTGAAGTGCACAAAGAATATCCAGATGTAATATTATCTGATATGTATGTTGACAATGCTGCGATGCAGATCATTCACAACCCTAAACAGTTTGATGTAATTGTCACTCAAAATTTATTTGGTGATATCTTAAGTGATATATCTGCAATGATTACAGGAAGTTTAGGAATGCTACCTTCTGCAAGTGTCGGGGATAATTTTTCCATGTATGAACCAGTTCATGGCTCTGCTCCAGACTTAGCAGGCAAAAATATTGCAAATCCAATAGCAGCCATTTTATCTATTGCAATGATGATGGGTATTACTTTTAACGAAAAAATGGTCTCATCAAACCTTTATCAAGCTGTTAGTGATTCTTTAGAAGAAGGATATGGCACAGCTGATATTGTGAATGATGAAAGCGACTATTTATCGACGACTGATTTCACAGCACTAGTAAAAGAAAAATACAGAAAAATTTTAACTACAAAAAAATAGAGAACTATAATGAATGATAAGATACATATTTTTGATACTACTTTAAGAGATGGGGAGCAAGCACCTGGCTCTTCTCTAGAAATTGAAGAAAAAGTGGAAATAGCAAAACAACTATCAAAGTTAAATGTCGATGTAATTGAAGCCGGTTTTCCTGTTTCTTCAAAAGCTCAATTTGAAGCAGTCGAAAGAATATCAGATATTACTGAAGGTCCTATAATTGCAGCTCTAGCTAGGTCTATTCATAAAGATATTAAAAAGGCTTATGACGCTCTAAAAAATGCAAAAAAATATCGAATTCATACTTTTGCGGGTACATCAGATATACACATAATGGGAAAGTTCTCTGATACTAAATATGGTAGCAACTTAAAAGAGAAGAGAGCGACAGTTATAAAGATGGCAACTGACGCTGTTTCTTATGCGAAAACATTGACAAACGATGTCGAATTTTCTCCAGAAGATGCAGGTAGAACCGATATTAATTATCTGTGTGAAATTATTGAAGCCGTTATTGATGCTGGAGCGACAATTGTCAATATACCAGATACTACTGGTTACACTATGCCATTAGAGTTTGGAGAAAAGATTTCCCTAATTAAAAAGAAAGTTAACAATATTCAAAATGCAATTATTAGTGTTCATTGTCATAATGATTTGGGACTAGCAGTTGCAAACTCTTTAAGCGCTGTTACATCTGGTGCTAGACAAATCGAATGCACAATAAATGGTATTGGAGAACGCGCTGGCAATGCTTCCCTTGAAGAAATTGTAATGAGCTTGAATGTTAGAAATGACTACTGGGATTTTAGAACAGACGTTGTGACAAAAGAAATTTATAATACTAGTAAGATGGTTTCTAAACATACTGGTATGATTGTTCAGGCAAATAAAGCCATTGTCGGTGATAATGCTTTTGCTCATGAATCAGGAATACATCAGGATGGATTCTTAAAAAATAGAGAAACATACGAAATAATGACACCTGAATCTGTTGGTCTAAACAAAAGTAAAATTATTCTTGGTCGTCATTCTGGAAGACATGGGATTCAATCAAGATTAGCTGATCTTGGATATGATCTATCCAATAAAGAAATGAATAAGGTGTATTCAAAATTCTTAGATCTAGCGGATAAGAAAAAAGAAATCTTTGACGATGATCTAAGGATATTGATGGGCGATAGGAATGTGAATAAAAACAATTCATTCGAACTAGACTACTTGCACGTAAATATTGGCACTAACACTATTCCTACAGCTACTGTACGAATAAAAACGCCGGATAGTGTTGAACAAGAATCTGCAACTGGTGATGGTCCAGTCGCAGCATGTTTTAAAGCTATAAAAAGAGCTCTGCAGCTAGATTACGATATAAAGCTGCATGATTATAAGGTTAGATCAATAACGAGCGGGAAGGATGCTTTTGGAGAGGTAATCATAAGGCTTTTTATTAATGATGCTTTATACATAGCTAAAGGAACATCAACCGATACAATTAAAGCAAGTGTAAAAGCATATTTAGATGCATTAAACCAATATGAAAATGATAAAAAAAGTAGATACCTTTTATTTATTGAAGAATCTGTGAATGTGTAAAATATGAATTCAAAAACTTTATACGATAAAATTTGGGACTCTCATTCTGTTAAATCTAATAATAATGGATTTGACCTTCTTTATATTGATAGGCATTATATTCATGAAGTCACATCACCACAAGCTTTTGAGGGTTTGAGAATTTCAAAAAGGAGACCATGGCGAAGTAGTTCAAATTTTGCTGTACCAGATCATAACATTCCTACTAAAGACAGAGACAAAGGAATTGCTGACCCAATATCGAAGATCCAGGTTGATACTCTCGAAAAGAACTGTGAGAGCTTTGATGTAAAAAAATTCAGTATGAATGATCCGAGTCAAGGCATTGTACATATTATTGGTCCAGAACAAGGTTTAACCTTACCAGGCATGACAATTGTTTGTGGAGATTCTCATACTTCAACACATGGTGCATTTGGTACTCTAGCATTTGGAATCGGTACTTCTGAGGTTGAGCATGTTCTAGCTACTCAGTGCTTAATTCAAAAGAAATCTAAAATGATGCTTATTAATATTAATGGCCAATTATCTGAAGGTATTACAGCTAAAGATTTAATTTTATATATCATCGGTAAAATTGGTACTGCAGGCGGTACTGGATACTCAATAGAGTATGGTGGATCCGTCATCAAGTCCCTTTCAATGGAAGGTAGGATGACAGTATGTAATATGACCATTGAGGCAGGAGCTAGAGCAGGACTAATAGCGGTAGATAATAAGACAATTGAATATTTACGTAATAGAAACTTTTCTCCATCAGGGCACAACTTTGAAGAAGCAGTAAAATACTGGAAGACACTAAAATCAGATAAGAATGCATCATTTGATAAGATTATAAATATAAAAGGCGAGGATGTTAAATCTATGGTAACATGGGGAACTTCACCGGAAATGGTAACGGATATAAATGGTTCTATTCCTCTAGAGGCTGAAAAAGCATACTCTTCTGCTCTAGAATACATGGACCTAGCTCCTGGAACAAAAATCAGAGATATTAAATTAGATAAGATTTTTATTGGTTCTTGTACAAATAGTAGGATAGAAGATTTAAGGTCTGCAGCAGCAATTATAAAAAATAAAAAAATTAACACATCAATAAAATTAGCTATGGTTGTTCCTGGCTCAGGACCAATAAAAAGGCAAGCTGAAAAGGAAGGCTTAGATAAAATTTTTCTTAATGCTGGATTTGAATGGAGAGATCCTGGATGTTCTATGTGTTTAGCAATGAATGCTGATAGATTGAATCCTGGTGAAAGGTGCGCCTCAACATCAAATAGAAATTTTGAAGGCAGGCAAGGACAAGGAGGCCGGACACATTTAGTAAGCCCAGCCATGGCAGCTGCTGCCGCAGTAGCTGGTCATTTCATAGATATTGAAAGCGTATAATGGAAAAATATAGGAACTTTAACGGAGTTGTTGCTCCAATTAATAAAAACAACATTGATACAGATACTATAATACCAAAACAGTATCTTAAATCTATATCTAGAACTGGATTTGGAGTAAATCTGTTTGATGAATGGAGATACCTAGATCCTGGTGAGCCGGGACAGAATCACTCAAAAAGACAAATAAACAAAGATTTTACCCTAAATAAGAATCCATATAATCGAGCATCTATTTTACTTACCGGGGATAATTTTGGATGTGGTTCGAGTCGAGAGCATGCCGCTTGGGCTATAAAAGATTTTGGGATAAAAGCTATCATAGCTAAAAGCTTTGCTGATATTTTTTATAACAATTGTTTTAAAAACGGTATACTACCAATTGTGCTAGATGAAAGAGATATTAATATTTTATATAAAGGATGCTTAAAAGAAAAAGAATATAAACTGACGATTGATCTAATCAATCAGGTCATTTTTAATAATATTAATAATATTAATAATATTAATAATGAAATCCGTTTTGACATAGATCCATATCGGAAAGAAGCTCTTTTAAAAGGGTTAGATGAAATTGCTCAGACCCTTGGAGATATTGATCTGATAAAGAGTTTTGAAGAAAGCCATAAAAAGGAATTTCCATGGTTATTTTAATAGATAAGGTTAGAAAATGAAGGATGATAAAATAGAATTATTTGATACTACTCTTAGAGACGGCACTCAAGGCGAGGGGGTCAATTTATCAGTTGAAGATAAAATAAGGTTAGCAAAACGGCTAGATAACTTTGGCATCAATATTATAGAAGGTGGTTGGCCGGGAAGTAATCCTAGAGATAAAGATTTTTTTAAAAAAATACGATCTGTTGATCTTAAACAAGCAGAAGTATGTGCATTTGGTTCTACAGCAAGAAAACTAACTAATATTGAGCAAGATCCTAATTTGCTAGCTCTACTCGAAACCGAGGTTAGTACGATTACAATTTTCGGTAAAACATGGCAGCTCCATTCTAAGTATGGGCTAGGAATATCAGATTTAGAAAATGCAAAACTCATAGAGAAGTCTGTTGCTTTTCTATCCACAAACGGTGTTCGGGTTATCTTTGATGCTGAGCATTTTTTTGATGGATATCATCAATCTCAATCATTTTCTTTTGATATGCTAGATGCAGCTGTAAATGGAGGGTCAGATACCCTTGTGTTATGTGACACTAATGGTGGCTCTCTTCCAAATTATATTTATGATGTTACTAGTAAGGTTGTTGAAAAGTATTCATTGCCTATTGGTATACACTCACATAATGATAGTGGTTTAGCTGGTGCAAATACACTAATGGCGGTATCAGCAGGAGCCTTGCATGTTCAAGGAACTATAAATGGAGTGGGAGAGAGATGCGGTAATGTTAGTTTAGCAACAGTTATACCGAATCTGGTTTTAAAAATGAATGCGCGAACAAAAACCGAACTAAATCTTTCCGAACTCTCTAGTTTGGTAAAATTCACTTACGATATTATGAATATGCATCCCGATACACAGGCTCCTTTTGTAGGTAAATCTGCATTTGCGCATAAAGGCGGTATACATGTCAGTGCTGTTATGAAAGATAGTAATATGTATGAGCACATTGAGCCAGAACTAGTTGGCAATAAGCAAAGAGTTCTTGTTTCTGATCTTTCGGGCAAAAGTAATATCAACTTTAAAGCTAATGAGCTAAACATAAAATTTAAAGATTCAAAAGAAATTACTGGCAAACTTGTTTCTAAAGTAAAAGAACTAGAATTTGAGGGTTATCAATTTGAAGCTGCCGATGCATCACTAGAACTTATTCTTCGAGGATTATCTGGTGAATACAGTCCTTTTTTCAAAGTCCTAGACTCAAAAGTACATATCTCATACGATGAAAATAACAATGAGAATGCTGATGCTACTTTGAAAGTATTGGTAAATAGTGACATCGAACACACAGCATCTGATGGAGACGGTCCGGTAGATGCTTTAAATAATGCACTCCGCAAAGCCCTGTCTCGATTCTTTCCTGAGCTTAAAGATGTTAGATTAACAGATTATAAGGTCAGAGTATTAAATGAACAAGAGGGTACTGGTGCCAAAGTAAGGGTATTAATTGAAAGTACTTATGAAGATGAATCGTGGTCTACTATTGGTGTTTCAAAAAATATTATCGAAGCTAGTAGACAAGCTTTAACTGATAGTTTTAATTATAGATTAGCAAAATTATCTAAGTGGGGTAAAATTAAGACTGAAGAACTAATTTTATCTTAAACCTTATATGAGCAAAGAGCAAAAAAGTAATAAAAAGCCATCAAAACCACTTTTAACAAAAGAAGATGGACAATTTGAAAAACTTGAAGGGAAGAAAAAATCTAAAAAAATTATAAATAGTTTATTCAGTAAGGACGTAAATGACCCCTCAGAAAGAGGCCACGACTAAAGGTTTTGCGCTAAGCGTCCTTCAATACTTTTCTATAACTATCATAACCGCCACTGTGTTCAACCACTTTTTCTTCTCGAACTTCTAATAATCTAGTAGATAGGGAAGAGATGAACTCTCTGTCGTGGCTCACGAAAATAAGTGTCCCTTCAAACATGCTTAGAGCATGGTTTAGAGCTTCTATGGATTCCATATCTAGGTGATTAGTTGGTTCATCTAAAATGATGACATTTGCTCTTTGTAGAATAATCTTCCCAAATAGCATCCTACGTTGTTCACCACCAGATAATACACTAATGGGTTTATTAATATCATCTTGATTGAACAATAATCGACCTAATGTTCCCCTTATAGTCTCTAGATCATCATCTTTCTGACTCCATTTAGCCATCCAATCAATCAAGCTGATATTACCTTTGAACTCATCACTATGATTTTGGGCGAAATAGCCAATAGATGCATTTTCAGACCATTTAGTAAGTCCACTATCTGAAAAACCGCTTTCTATTATACATTTAAGAAGGGTTGTCTTGCCGATACCATTTTCACCAACAATGGCAATCTTTTCACCAGTATTAATTGTCATGTTGAATTTTTTTATAACTTTTAAATCGTCATAAGATTTAGAAATATTTTCTATATCAACTACTTTATTATGGATTTTTTGTTCTTGCTTAAATCTAATAAAAGGGTAGACTCTGCTTGAAGATTTAATATCATCTAATTTTATCTTATTTATCTGATTCGCTCTTGATGTAGCTTGTTTAGCTTTTGATGCGTTTGCGGAAAAACGACTAACAAATGATTGTAATTCTTTGATTTTAGCTTGCTTCTTTGCATTCTCATTCACAAGCGTTTCTCTAGCCATGGTCGCGGCTGTCATAAAGTCATCATAATTTCCATTATACAACCTTATTTCCCCGTAATCTAGATCAGCCATGTTTGTACAAACACTATTTAAAAAGCGTCTATCATGAGAGATAACTATTATTAAGCAATCTTTGTTTTTTAAAGTATTCTCAAGCCATCGAATTGTATTTATATCTAAATTGTTTGTAGGCTCATCTAAAAGCAATATACCGGGGTCCCCAAAAAGAGCTTGAGCTAAAAGCACTCTTAATTTCAAACCTGGAGCGATAGAACTCATTGGTTTATCATGATCTTCAATTGGTATACCAAGTCCAAGAAGGAGCTCTTCTGCATTTGCTTCAGCTGTATAACCATCCATCTCTCCAAATTCAACTTCTAGCTCGGCGACTTCCATTCCTTGCTCATCAGTCATTTTAGGTAAACTATATAGCTGTTCTCTTTCATTTTTAATTTTCCATAGTAAATCATGTCCCATAATCACACAATCAGAGAGTTTTATATCTTCATAGGCAAACTGATCTTGACTTAGCTTTGAAACTCGCTGCTTCTTGTCAATAGACACCGTACCAGAAGTAGGTTCTAATTCACCTGTCAATATTTTCATAAAAGTAGATTTTCCAGACCCATTTGCTCCTATGAGACCAAATTTATTTTTACCAGAAAAAGCTACAGAGATATTTTCAAATAGCGGCTTTGAGCCAAATTGCATGGAAATGTTAGAGGTTGTTATCATTTTTAATTTATTTTTGTGTTTTTGTTAATTATCTAAATAATTTGAGAGGGAAGTTTAACAAAAAGTTATGCGTGATTAAAGTGTCCATTTCAAAATAGTTGAAATTTTATTTTTCAGTGCATATATTAAACAGAAAAAATAAACCGGTTTATTTTTCGTCTTTTAACATAAATATGTTTAATTAAGTTAGTAATTTCATGAACTGTGAATTATTTAATCATATTTTTCGTTTCAATAAGTTTTTTATTTTCTCAGCTTGTTCAAGTTGGGGCTGGTAGCTACACAACTAGTTTTCCCGGTACCGATGAAGCAGGAAGAAATAGTTATCCATCGGGACAGCCACAAACAATTGGACCCGCATCAATTAAACATATACCAACTAATGATTGGTGGTCCGCGGTTATAAAAAATGACCATGTGGATAATCTCTTTAATTATCCAATGGCTCTTAAAACTGTAAATACAGGCTTAGTAGTCAGCTATATACCATGGGGTGTATACGATGATCAAGAACCAATAATTGTTGGTCTATCTGGACTGAGTTCATCTAAAGCTAAAGTATATGACTTTTCTGATTGGACAGTAACGTTAGACTGGACAGATGGAAATAACTCCCTTCAAGCTACTTCTGGCGTAGGCATGCCTTTTATCTATTTTAGCAAAGATACTAATTCAGAAGTCGAAATTGAAGTAAATCTCGGGCAAGTTACTGTCACAAATGAAAAAATTATTATAGAAAATGCTCGAAATGGAGCAGATTTTGTTATTTATGCTCCTACTGGAAGCTCTTGGGAACAGTCGGGTAATAAGTACACATCTAATTTAAATGGTCAAGATTACTGGTCTTTGGTTATGCTACCACAAAATTATAGCAATCTTAATTCAATTATCGGTGATCTACAGAAATATGCTTATGTATTTCCTCAAAACACCTCTGTCCAATGGTCTTTTGATGATAACAACTCGTTTTTGTATACTGATTTTTTAATTGATGTAGATGTAAAAGAAGGTATATACGATAATATTTTACAAGGGATACTTCCTCATCAGTGGAATAATTTATCTGATGAATCAGCCTATCCAAATGAATATTCGTATAATAGTGTCAGAGGTGAATTAAAAATGTTAAATGGCAATAATTTTAGTACAAAAATTTTATTTTCGGGCATTCTTCCAACTCTACCAGCATTACCTCATTACAGTGAAGGCTACAACCCTGCAGATCTCCAAAATAAGATTTCACAAATTCAAAACAATCAACTTGCAACTTGGACAGATTCTTACAACGAAGGTCAGGTCATGAACCGGTTAGTTCAAACCGCTAGGATAGCTCACGAAGTGGGCAATACTGAAGCAAGAGATCAGATAATTCAAACTGATAAAAATAGACTGGAAGATTGGTTAACTGCCTCTTCATCTGAAGTAGCATTTATTTTTTACTATAATTCTACTTGGTCTACGTTGATTGGTTATCCGTCTGGACACGGTCAAGATAACAATATTAATGATCATCATTTTCATTGGGGTTATTTTATTCATGCAGCATCATTTATAGAACAATTTGAACCTGGTTGGGCAAATGAATGGGGAGAAATGGTAAATCATTTAGTAAGAGACGCTGCATCCGCAAACAGAGATGACCCTGACTATCCTTTTTTACGAAGCTTTAGCCCTTTTGCAGGACATTGTTGGGCAAATGGATTTGCTACGTTTCCTCAAGGAAATGATCAAGAGTCTACCTCTGAAAGCATGCAGTTTAATTCCTCGTTGATTCATTGGGGTAGTGTTACAGGTAATGATGAAATCAGAGATTTGGGCATTTATTTATATTCTACTGAAAGAACGGCAATTGATGAGTACTGGTTTGATATGTACAATAGAAACTTTAGTGAGAACCAACAGTATAGCTTGGTTTCAAGGGTTTGGGGTAATTCATATGATAATGGGACATTCTGGACCAATGATATCGCAGCTTCATACGGAATTGAGATGTATCCTATTCATGGCGGATCTTTTTACTTATCCCATAATCTAGACTACACTACTAATCTATGGTTAGAAATTACTAGTAATACAGGGATTTTAAATAATGAGATAAATCCTAATTTATGGCATGATGTTTTCTGGAAATATCTTGCATATATTGACCCTGCATCTGCAATTGAACTTTACAATTCAAATCCAGATAGAATTTTAAAATTTGGAATTTCTGATGCTCAAACGTACTACTGGTTACATAGTATGAATGCACTAGGTAAGTACCGATCTGAAATCACAGCAAACTGGCCAATTGCTGCTAGTTTTAATAATAATGGCCAGGTTACATATGTCGCCCACAATTATACGGAAGAAACCTTATTAGTGTCTTTTTCTGATGGATATCAGCTAACGGTTGAAGCAGGAGAAATGAGCACAAATCGAGGTGAAGCAATATTAGGCTCAATACAAACTGATTTTAATCAGTCATATCTAAATGGTAGTGCTTTAATTAGTTTTGATTCACAAAACCAAGATATCACTAGGGTTGAATTTTATGATAATGGTAATCTAATTGGCGAGGCAATATCTCAACCATTTGAATTTACAGTTCAGAATCTTTCTTTGGGTACTCATGATATATACGCTAAAATGTTTTCTGGTTCTGAATTTGGATTAACGAATTTCGTTACAATTGTAGTTGGTGAGCAGTTAGCATATAACAATTCTCAAAATAATATTCCCGGAATAATCGAGCCAGGTAAGTATGATATTTTTGAAGGTGGGTTAGGTCAAAATATTTCATATTTTGATAATTCACTTAATAATGAAGGAACTTATAGAATAGATGAATATGTAGATGTTGAATACATTGGAAATACAGAGGGGCCGACTTTGGGCTGGATTGAACCAGGAGAATGGGTAGAATATTCGATCAATGTATTATCAGCAGGCTATTATGATTTAGAATATAGATATGCTTCAGATATTGCAGGAGGTGGTGGCCCTTTTTATCTTGAAATTAATGAGCAACAAGTCAGTGACAATATTTACGCCGGAAACACTGGGGATTGGTATAACTGGCAACCCGGAAACGCCCAAAATGTTGAGTTGAATAGAGGTCAACATATACTCCGCATTGTTTTTATCGAAGGTGGTTTTAATCTTGGTAGATTAAATTTTACATTTAATAGAAACTTAGATTATAATCCTCCATTATCAAACGCTGGAGAAGATTTAATTGTGATTTTACCAAATTCAACGACCACCCTAAACGGTAGTTTGAGCTCAGATACAGATACGGATAATTTAAATTTTCAATGGACTCAAATTTATGGCCCTAATACTGTATATGTATCATCCCCTCAAACTGTAGAAACGGGTATTACTGGATTAATGAAGGGTACATATAAATTTAATCTTATTGTTGATGATAATACTCATTCTTCCGAAGATGATGTCTACGTATTTGTATCTGATTCTGAATACTTACCACCTACTGTATCCCTCAATACATCAAATTTAAGTGATACATATTACCAAGGCACTTCTATTGAACTTGTTGCCAGTGCGACTGATATTGATGGAAATATAGAATTAATTCAATTTTTTGATAACAACACAATTATAGCTGAAATAACAGAAGGACCTTTTCAATTTTATTGGGATGATATTTCTTTAGGTAGTCATATAATAAAGGTTATAGCTACTGACAATGATGGACTATCTTCAGAATCAAACTCATTTGGAATTGAAATAATTGAAGCACCATCGTGCATAGGTGGCCCGAGCAATGGAGATTATACCTATGAATTTTCAGATGATTTAAATAATCCTACTCTTAAATTTATACCAAGCCAAAGTCATGTTGGAAATCCAACATGTATACTTTATTATAGTATAAGTGGAACACCTCCTGGGTATAATGTTAGCCCTGACTCTCCATTTCAAATCAATGCAAATGAAGGTGAAATGATACAGTTTTATTATACATATTCGTATAATGGCTTAGAAAGAAATACATCCGCAAATCCACATACCTATGAAGTTGGCAGTTGTTTTAATGGACAGCTAAAAACAAAAGATAATCTTACTCCGCATGAATTCTCATTAAAACAAAACTATCCAAACCCTTTTAATCCTGTAACAAAAATCCAGTATGAACTACCAATTGAAACAATTGTAAATGCTAATATATATAATCTTAAAGGTGAAATAGTAAAGTCTTTATTAAGTACTGTGCAAGCAGCCGGATATAAAGAAATCATATGGAGAGGTGAAAGCAACTCTGGTTCTATTGTCCCTGCAGGCATATACATTTTATCACTACAGACAGAAAAAAAATATAGTTCAAAAAAGATGATTTTATTAAAGTAGAAAGAGTTTTATCAAATAGAAATTAAAGTCATTCCTTTTTTATTAGCTTGTATTAATATAAAATTAAGTTCACTTAGGTTCCCCTATACAAATAATAGGAAACATAATGACAAGACATACACTCATAGTTTTTTTATTAATAAGTGCTTTATTTGCTGGGACTGACTTAACAGTAGAAACCTATATATTAGACAACGGATTAACTATAATCTTAAATCCCGATAAATATGCTTCCAAAGTTTTTGGAGCAGAAGTAACTAAAGGCGTTGGTAAGCAATATCCTGCGGATGGTATCAAAAACCTTTTTTCTTTGATAAAACACGTAGATTTGAGGGTAATATGGGCACTCAAGCTGATAAAACCACAGATGCAATTGAAACATATATAAACTTGCTTAGAGAAATGCCTGAAAAAGCTAATAGAATGACAGGAATAAAGTCTGGTATGTTACAATCTCTGACATCTTCAAGATCTAATTTTAGAGTCATAGGTAGTACTATAAGAAGCTGGCGCAACCAAGGATTTAAAGAAGATCCAAAGGTCAGGCAAAAAGAAGTCTACGAAAAAGCAGAATTTGAAGATCTTGTTAACTTTTATAAAAACTATATCCAAAATAAACCTTACACCATTGCTGTAGTTGGAAATAAGAAAAAAATAGATTTTAATAAATTATCTAGTTACGGAGATATTATCGAACTAAAAAAAGAGGATATATTTAATTGATTTTAAAAAGAATTAGCTTACTTTTTTTAATATTTAATTTTTCCGTTTCCTTTTCACAAAGGGTTGTAGGATATTATCCACAATGGGTCCAGGGGAATCTTCCGCCTTCAGAAATAGACTATAGTGTAATCACACATATCAATCACGCTTTTGCGTGGCCTGATGGAGAGGGTAATATATTATACTATGATGATATGATTTCTCAATCTATAACTAGTGCTGTACATGACAATGGTTCAAAAATTTTACTTAGTTTAGGCGGCTGGGGAAATGCATGGGGGTTTGCATCTTCAGTTGCCTCTTCAGAAACGCGTTCTATTTTCATTGATAATATTATTAGTATTTGTGAAAATAATAATTATGATGGTATTGATATTGATTGGGAGCATCCTTCTGGTTTAACTCAAAAAAATAATTTAAGTGATTTCATCGCGGAATTAAGACAAGCATTTGACAATCTATATCCAGAATGGTTTATAACTATGGCTGTCCCTGCGTCTAATTGGTATGGACAACATTATGATTTTAATTCATTAGTCCAAAATATTAATTATTTTAATGCTATGACATATGATTTCCATGGGACTTGGACTGACCACGCTGGTCACAATTCTCCTTTGTTTCCATCACCTGTAAATGACCCCGATGGAGCAGTAAGTACTGGATTTAATTATCTTTCAAATACTAGGGGTATACCACCAAATAAAATTAATATTGGTTTAGCTTTCTATGGAAAACAATATAACGCCGCTGATATAAATCAACCTTTCCTAGGTGAAGTACAAACCCTTTTATATAATCAATATGAATATCTTATTAATAATGGTTGGGAATATATTTGGGATTATACGGGACAGGTTCCTTATTTGCGCAGCACTGCTCAGGATAAAATAATCACGATCGAAGACTCTACATCCATTGCAAAAAAAAGTAATTATGTAAAAAATAATCAAATAGGCGGTTTAATGATATGGGCTCTTAGTTATGATATTATAAATGGTAAACAAAAATTGGTTAATTCTTTGAAGAAAAACTACCTAGGTTCGGGTATAAACTTACCTGAAAGTTATTCCCTTGATTTAAGAAATTATCCAAACCCATTTAATGCCAATACCATTTTTGACTTTAACATAACTATTAGCTCTGAAGTAAATCTTAAAATATTTGATATAAAAGGCAATTTAGTTAGACAGTTAATTAATGATAGAATGGAAGTCGGTTTAAAAACGATTAAATGGGATAGTACCAATGATAAAGGTGAAGACATTGCAGCTGGTTTGTACCTATATCAATTAATCGTTAATGAACAATTATTCTCGAATAAAATGATTTATCTAAAATGATTTTAAGTTACTCATTTCGTTATATTCCCAATATCGCTGTATGTATATAAGAATATTTATTGGGATTTTAATCGCGTATATGTTTTGGTACATATATAGATTTATAACCATGAATAAACAACAGCTCAGCTATATATTTAAACGAGGAAGGTTTTTTTACTCCAATCCTTATATAAAGCAAGAATTAGTTACATCAACTATAAAGTTTTTATTTAAAATGGTGCGAAAATTTTTCTTTAAAATTTAATATTTTATATAAAGAAATTTGAAATAAATGAAAAAAAATATTACACTTTTATATTTTTTATTTATCGTAGCAATTATTGTCATAATAACTTTCGTTTTAACAGGGTTAGATTTATCTTTTTATGAAAATTACAATAGAGTTATATCTGAGCCAGATTCAGTGGGAATACTCGAATTAGATATATAGCATGAAATCAGCAAAGATAGTAGAAAGAGAAATCGTTAGAGAAATAAGATTAAAGCTTAGAGAGTATTTTCCTAAGCTCCAGTCTTTTATCGACGAAGATATTATAACAAAAAATGATTGGATGTTTTTTGGAATGATTCAACTCCATCTTATTAAATGTTTTATAGGATCACCGGAAGATGCCATAAGAAAATCAAAAACACAAATAAACCAGATAACGAAGTTTTACGAATTAGAGACCCGTGCTAGAAAGATAGCTTTAAGTAGTAACGCATTTTTGAAAGAGAACAACCTGAATAAATCAGAATTAGCAGAAAGGATGCTTTTCTATGATGCGCATCGGTCATATTGGAAAAAACGTAAGAGTTCTAGTGAATTATATTTTAATTACGAAGTCTTCTTATTTTTATATTATAAATGGATGAAAAACTTTGAATTAGATAAAGATAATTCAATCAGTTTAATCTTGGATATTATGAACATGACAGATTATTACGGCAAAAATTATTTTGATATTGATAGACTATCTAAAGAAAGAATAGTTCTAATAACAGAAATGAAGGTAAGCAGTGGGGCTTTATTAGATTTAGGAAAAAATGGTGAAAATATCATGGGGGCATCCTTCAATAACAATGTTCAAAATAAAGAAAAATTTATTAGGGAAATAAATGCTCACATATCATAGCATAAATTTTTTGTTTATATATTTAATATTAATTTTTTTAAGTTATATTTACAGCATTATCTGTATAATTTTTATAAATGTTTACTTTTTAGGAGATTATTATGAAAATAATATCTAGACTATTTAAAATGCGTGCCCTTGTTTTGCCATCGATATCTTTAACTTTTGCTTTATTATTTTCTAGCTGCGAGGAGCAAATAAACGACCTTTGGGATGCTGATGGAGACACACAAACTTTAAATCCAATCATAGGAGATTGGTATGCCGACTCAATTAAATCTTTTTCTAGTTGCGTAAAGAGTGAAGATAGTACTTCAAACCTCTTTACTGATTCTTATATAGAAAATTACAACCTTTGGTTGTTATCCGATGGAAGCTTGCAATTATATTTCGATCAAAGTGTCAATCTACAATATGAGTGTGAAGACTATTACGGTACCTGGAGTAATAGCGCAGGTTGTAGCGACTCTTATTACGAGTATTATGATTATACACCGATAGAGTTTTGCAATAGCTACTATGAACTTAATCAATACAACATTGAGACGACTGAATGTAGTCAAAATGCATCAATAACGGGTACCTGGACATCTAATGAAACTGATTCAACGGTCACTGTTAAAATGGACTCCGTGTGTGTTAATTCCTTTGATAATCCTTCGTATATTAAAGATGTTGATGTGTGTAACAGTCTCGAATACGGCAATTTTAAAACGAGCATCGAAAGAACTTTTACATATTCTATTGACAAGGTAAGCGGCAATGTAAACCTCGATGGTTCTTGGTTTAATACTGACTCTTCTTGCGTTAGTTTTTATATGTCCTTGCAATAAGTATTTAATCGACTTCAATTAAATCCCTGCTATCTAGGGATTTTTTATCAAATATTGTATAAAATCTTTTTTATAGCACTATTTATTTTGATAGAGTATTCATTTTCTACGGATATTAGTTGGAAAAAAGATATCATAGACCATAATGTTTTGATCCTTAAGAAACCGAGTTCTAATGAAGAGCGTGTGGTTTCATCAAGGGTTCGAGGTGAATTAATAATTTTTATAAATAATGAAAAATTAAATATAATGATTCATTGGGGCGAGTTTGCAAATATTTCTAATGCAAATATTTACTACAACTTAAATAATTATGGGTTTTATGAAGGGAACTGGACAATGTCAAAAGATGGAAAAAGTTCTCACTGTTCTGATCCAGAATTGTTTTTAATGGAAATATTAACTACTGATACTTTAACAATTGGATTGAGACCCAAAAATAATAATGAAATTAGATATATTTTTGACACTTCGAGACTAAATGAAATAATTCATGATAATATTGAATCTTTTAATTTAGTATCGAATCTGCTAAGTAGGTCTTTTGCTAGTCCACATTTTCCGGACAAAAATAGTTTAAATTCTTTTTTCAATAAACAAATCAAACTTAAACGCGACGTTCGTATTGTTAAAGACCAGCTTGAGCATCACGATAAGTATTTTTTTAATCCAATTTGGTATATGGATGATTTAAGTATAACCTATCAATTGGATAGCACAGATGTGAGTTTATTTTATTACAATAGGTGGTTAAAAAAGAAGGGCACTCTTTTTACAGAGAATGATGTCAGGGTCTTAAAATTTTTAAATAAAATACCAATAATTATACCGTACGACACTATTTACAATGTTTTCTTAAAGGGGAATAGTATTTTAGGTTACAGAATTCACATAAATGATGAGTATTTAACTAAGATCTCTTCATCAAATAAGAAGCATATAGAATCTATAGTAGCTTTTTTAAAAAATAGAATGAAACCAGATATAAATAATTAGGTAAAATAAACTTTTGATACCAAAAAAAATTGTCATCAAATTATTGCTAATTTTTTACACGTTTAGTGTTTTCTCATGCAGCTCTTCCCGTCCCTTTAACTATTTAAAAACTAATGGAAGCACAAAAATATTTTCAGCAAATATATATCGAGACACTATGGGTGTGCCTCATATTTTTGGAGAGACTGACGCTGATGCTGTCTTTGGGCTCGCATATGCTCACGCAGAGGATGATTTTAAAACTATCCAAGATTTATTAATGGGTGCTAGGGGCATGCTTGGTGCGAAGTATGGGATGAAATTTTCCCCTGTTGATTATTATGTTGAACTAATAGGAGTTTGGGAAGACATAAATAGTCGTTACAATATAGAAATTCCAGAAGAAATAAAACTTATTTGTGAAGCATATGCTCAAGGTATTAATAAATATGCATTTGAGAATCAAAATGATATTGAAAAAGAATTATTTCCATTAACAGGCGAAGATATAATTGCTGGCTGGATGTATCAAATTCCATATTTATACGGTATAGAAAATGTTCTAGGTAAATTATTTGAAAAGAATAAACCGAACTTTTCATCGAATTATAATTCACAAAAAAAAGATTTAGATCCTTTAAATATTGATTTAATTGGCAGTAATGTTATTGCTGTTGCACCTAAAAAGTCTGATGATGGCTATACTAGACTTTTACTAAATACCCATCAACCATGGAGTGGTCCTACAGCATGGTATGAAGCTCAAATACATAGCGAAGATGGTTTAAATATGACTGGAGGACTATTCCCAGGGTCTCCTTTCGTAAATCATGGGCACAATGAGAACATTGGTTGGTCTTTTACTTCAAATAATCCTGATTTGATTGATGTATATGAATTACAGATTAATCCGTTAAACGAAAACCAATATTTGTATGATGGAGAATGGAAAGATTTGATTGTTCGAAGAATAAAACTGAAAGTAAAGATTTTTGGACCTTTAAAGTGGACTTTCAAAAGGGATATATATAAATCAATCCACGGACCTGTATTAAAACAACCTCACGGTACATACGCTATAAGATATTCTGGTATCAACGAGATGAGAACGTTAGAGCAGTTTTATAAAATGAATAAATCTAAGAATATGGAAGAGTTTAAAAACGCTATGAAGATGCAAGCCTTACCAATGTACAATACTGGTTACGCAGATAAAAAAGGTAATATCTTTTATGTTTATAATGCATTAATACCAAAAAGGATTAAGGGCTATAACTGGAATGGAGTTTTACCCGGGAATACATCCAAAACTCTATGGACTGAATACATAAAATTCCAAGACCTACCTCAAACTACAAATCCATCTTCTGGATATTTTCAAAATTGTAACGCGAATCCTTACTTAGCAACAGGTTTCCCCCAAGAAATAACTTCAAATGGCATTACAAATGATGCTGGTATTGAAACTCACCAAACGAATAGATCACTTCGAGCCATAAAATTATACGGTGGAGATAGTAAAGTTAGTAGAACCGATTTCTACAATTATAAATTTGACAATCAATATGAAAAAAATTCTGTAATGGCTTATGCTATTGATAGCTTTGTTGAAGATTTTGAATCTGACGATTTAGAACTTTTAGCAGCCATTGACTTATTAAAGAATTGGAATTTACGTACAGATTTTGATAACAGAGTAGCGGCATTGGCAATCCTTACATTTCCACTTGAGTTTGATATATCTAAATACAAGCATGATGTTGATAAAATCACTAAAAACTTAAAAGAGTCTATTTTAAAATTAAAAAGTAGTTTCGGAAGGTTTGATGTTCCACTAGGAGAAGTTCAGCGACTAATAAGGGGAGATGTCAGTTATCCTCTCGATGGCGGACCTGGCAATATGAGAGCGATATATTCAAAATGGGAAGACGGTAAAATGGTCGCAAAAGTAGGGGATTGTTATGTACAGATAGTTGAATGGAGTCCAGAAGGTAAGGTGAGTGCACAGTCTATTCATCAATTTGGATCGAGTACGAATGATCAAAATTCAAAATTTTTTAAAAATCAGTCAAAGTTGTTTTCAGAAAAAAAAATGAAACAAGTTTGGAGTACTATTGAAGATATTAAAAACAACCTTTATTCCAGTTATAATGTAACGTCACATAAATAAATATTAATAAAATGAAAATAAATAGATATCTTTTAAAATTAGTAATAACAATATTTATGCTGAGTTTCATTTATACGCAAAACAATACACACCAACAAAATGTTATGAAGATTAACATGATTGTCGATGCCGCCTGTGGTAAGTGTCAGTTTAGTGAAACGTCATTAGAAAGTTGCATAGTTGTTGTAAGCATAAACTCAGAATATTACTACATAGATGAACTAAAAATTGGTGATTTTATGCATGGTTCTAATAGTGACTTTTTTTGTAAAGGTATAAAAAAAGTACACATAACAGGTGAAATAAAAAATGATGAATTCTACCTGCAGTCTTTCAAGATTAAGCATTTTAGAAGAATGGCAAAAACTAGTCGTTAAAAAGAACTAAAAACTTGATATCTTTTTTATCTCATTCTGTTCATTTCTATAATATTCAATTCAATTAGTAATTATCTTTTAATATTGATACTAAAAAAGTTTGGAATTAAACTATAAAAGGGAAATGAAAATATGAAACTTGGTCGTAATGAAATATGTCACTGTGGAAGTGGAAAAAAGTATAAACAGTGCCATCAGTTAAAAATAAGTAGCCAATCTAATCAGTCGTTTTTTTTAGGTATAATTTTATTAGTCCTTATCGCAATCGTTTTCTTAAGTAATTCAAATTTTACATCAACTAGCAACCAAGCCGACCTATCACCAAGGCCTTTTTCGTTAGAAAATAAATCAACTTCAACACAACCAAAGGGAGAGCCTCTTTCTGGGAAAGTATGGTCCGTTGAACATGGCCATTGGCATGATGACCCTAGTTTTCAAAGTAATAATTCATCAGAAAATAATTTTGTTGATAAGTCCAACGATAATGCCCGAATGGAAAAGAATAAAAACTTAGATAAAAAATGGAATAATGAACATGGTCATTACCATGATAAATGAATCTAAAGTAATTACTAAAATAACTTGAAACATATAAATATTAAATAAAAAAGGTTTTACATGGATCGAAAATTAGCAACAATCTTTGCCTCTGACGTAGTTGGTTTTAGTAAAATGATGGGTACCGATGAAGTGAACACATTAAAAATCCTTAAAGAAAGAAGAAAAGTAATTGATGAAATCATAGATAATAATGATGGAATCATTTTTGGAAGTGCGGGTGATAGTGTAATTGCCGAATTTGCTAGTCCAATAAAGGCTGCTCAGGCAGCGGTAGATACCCAAGTGAAAATGAAAACTATGAACCATGGATTAGAAGATTCTGAGACTATGATTTTTAGGGTTGGAATTAATATAGGTGACGTGATGGTGACAGATAATAACTTATTCGGGGATGCTGTCAATATAGCTGCTAGGCTTGAAGCGGCAGCCAAACCATCTGGTATTTGTGTATCTCAAACTGTTTTTGACATGATTAACCGTAAAATCATGGTATCATTTGAAGATGCTGGTCAATTAGATTTAAAAAACATAGAATTCCCAATTAAAGCATTTCATGTAATTGAAAACAAGGGAACACCTAGATTTACTCAAGATTCAGATAAAATTCAAAAAGAAGTAAAAGAAGTTGAACCGGGGTCTGTTGCTGTGATGATGTTTAAAAACCTTAGTAATGATGAGGAGCAAGAATATTTTTGCGAAGGATTCTGCGAAGATCTTCTTTCTATCCTTTCAAGATATAACAAGCTCGTTGTCATATCGAGTCATGCTAGTTTCGCTTATAAAGATAAAAACAAAGACTTTACAGAAATTAGAAAAGAGCTAGGTGTAAAATATATCATTAATGGCAGCGTAAGAAAGCTCGGAAAAAAAATGAGGATAAATGCACAACTAATTTCTACTGATAATAAAGCATCGCTATGGACTAATAATTATGACTTATCTGTTGACGAAATTTTTGATGTTCAAGATAAAATAGCTGAACAGATTGTTTCTACTATAGTTGGTAGAGTCGAATCAGATTCCTTAGAATCTATCAAATCAAAGAGACCAGAGCATATGGGAGCATATGAATTAGTTTTAAAAGGGTTGGATTACGCTAGAAAAGGCAATGTGATTAAAGAAAATACTGAAAATGCAGTGAAGTTTTTTGAGAAAGCAATCGATCTTGATCCTAATTATGCTCGCGCCCATGCATGGAGAGCATGCTCTTTGGGGAATTTAGCTGATTGGGAGACTAAACCAGACCCAGTATTATTTAAATCAGCCATTGCATCGGCTTATAAAGCATTAGAACTAGATTCAAATGACCCAGAAGCACATCGCGTAATGGGCGCTATAAAATTCTTTTTTGAAAAAGATATTGAATTAGGAGTGTTTCATCTCGAAAAAGCAAAAGAACTATGCCCAAGTGATATTTATATTATATCTAGGTATGTTTTAGTTTTAATATATACTGGAGAAATAGATAAAGCGTTAAATGAGCTTAATAGGGCTATTAGACTCGACCCATTTTCTCATGATATATTATATGTGGAAGAAGGTATGTGTTATTTTTGGCTTGAAGATTATAATAAAGCTATTGAGAGCTTTAGAAAAGTAAAACTAATGCGACAGAACTTATTCTATTTATCCGCATGCTATTTTAAAATTAATAATTTTGATAAAGCAGGTGAAATAATGAAGGAGGCTGAGGTAGTTTCAGATTGTGATGCCAGCGCTTTTATTACATCGCTTCCATATACAAAACCTGAAATGATTGATCTCCTTAAATCTTGCTTTCTTGTTCAATCATAAGACGTCTTTTTCTCTTTAAATAATATTATATGTTCTACATTACTGATATTCTTATTCTTCTTCTAAAATGATTCAGAATCCAAATGCTATATTCATTTATATTGTTACTTTGATAGCGATAATACATTACCTAAAGTCAATCAGTTATTTAGAAAAAATTTTTAAATACCTTCCTCCGATAATCTGGATATATTTTTTACCAATGTTAAGTTCAGGTATTGGAATAATCCCTAACGATTCTTCTCTTTATTCATGGACGTCAAACTATTTGTTGCCGCCAGCACTTATTTTATTACTTCTATCTTCAAATATAAAAATTCTTTCAACTTTAGGATCAAAAGCTATTGGAACAATGCTTTTTGGCACATTAGGAATTGTCATAGGCGGGCCTTTATCACTACTTGTTTTTGGAAGCTTTTTGCCAGAGGATGCTTGGATGGGGTTAGGTGCATTATCAGGCAGTTGGATAGGTGGGAGTGCAAACATGGTTGCTATTGGTAAATCTATTGGAACAAGCGATAATCTTTTTGGTAGTATGATTGTTATAGATACAGTAGTTGGGTACGGTTGGATGGGAATTGTGATTCTAATTTCAGGGCATCAAAAAGCTATTGATAAATGGAACAATGCTGACACACGTATTATAGATGATTTAAATATAAAAATGAACACAGAAGATTTAAAACGACCGACCTCTTTTAATGATTTATTAATGATAGTAGTTATTGGTTTATTTTTTGGAATTTTTTCTTTGGAGATGGGGAAATTGATACCTGATTTAGGAAAGGTGATTACTAGTTTCGGATGGACAATAATTTTAGTCTCACTTATCGGCATATTTTTATCTTTTACAAAGCTATCCGACTTGAATAACGTTGGAGCATCTCATGTTGGTAATTTATTTCTGTATATACTTTTGGGTACAATTGGAGCCAAAGCCAATATTACACAAATTGGAGATCTTCCGTATTACATTGCTATAGGCATATTTTGGATATTCATTCATGCAATAATTTTATTTCTTGGTGGACGCTTATTAAAGGCTCCAATGTTTTTGATTGCAACTAGTAGTCAAGCAAATATTGGTGGTGTTGTTAGTGCACCGATTATTGCAACTGTTTATAAAAAATCTCTTGCCCCTGTAGGTTTATTGATGGGTGTTATTGGTAATATAATAGGTATTTATGCCGGTTTATTTACAGCTTGGCTGCTTTCTTTAGTCGGAGGAATATATCATTAAAATAAAATACTTGATAATTATACCATTCTCATGTTTTTTATTAAAGTGTTTTAGTGTTGAAACTGCGGATACTGTTTACTTTAATGGTAATATCTATTCTGGTATCGAAGACGATCAAAGGAATGAGTATATTGCTATAAACAAAAATCATATACTGGAAGTAGGCATAGGTAATTACAACCACTTAATAAGCAACAATACTAAACTTATTGATTTAAAGAAAAATTTTGTTCTTCCTGGTTTTATTGATAACCATACTCATTTTATTTATGGTGGAACAGCTTTAAATAATATTAGCTTGCAGAAGTCTGTTAGTGCTGATGCATTTATCAATTCTTTTAAAGAATACATTCCACAAATTAAAAAAGGCAAATGGATTCAAGGCGGTAATTGGGATCATGAAAACTGGGGTGGAATTCTACCGAACAAGTTCTGGATAGATAGTCTTACAACTAATAATCCAGTTCTAGTTAGTAGGGTCGATGGACACATGGCACTAGCAAACTCAAAAGCCTTAGAAAAAGGAGATATAAATGAGAATACGCCTAACCCCCCTGGAGGTGAAATAGAAAAAGATTTAAAGACTGGAATGCCAACTGGTATACTTAAGGACACGGCAATTGATATTATTCGAAGACTAATTCCAAAACAATCACATTATGAACAAGACAATATTCTAAAAACTTCTATGAAGTACGCATCATCTCAAGGAATTACTCAAATTCATGATATGGCAACTTGGGATGATCTTCAAACTTTTAGGCGCAATAAAGAAAACTTAACATTAAGGATAAAAGCCTATACATGGTACGATGAATGGAAAAGCCTACTAGACTTGATCGAAACATCTGGAACAGGAGACAAAATACTACGATGGGATGGTATAAAGGCCATGATAGATGGTTCTCTGGGCTCCCGAACGGCGTGGATGCATAATCATTATCTTGATGATATTAATACAAATGGCATATTAAGAATAAAAGACACCAATAATTTTAAAGATTTAATAAGAATTATTGATAAAAAAGGAATTCAACTAGCAATCCATGCCATAGGTGATAAAGCAAATGATTGGATTATAGAGCAAGCTATTTATTTAGATAAAATCAATGGTTTGAAGGACAGGAGACTGCGCATTGAACACGCTCAGCATTTAACAAATGATGCAATAGAAAAAATTATAACTAACAACATTATCCCCTCAATGCAACCTTATGGCTGTATTGATGATACTAGATGGATGCATAAGAGAATCAGTAAAGACTTGATGTCAAATAGCTATATTTTTAAAACATTTATAGATAAAAATGTAAACCTAACATTTGGTTCTGATTGGGATGTAACACCGCTAAGCCCACTTATGGGTATTTATGCTGCTGTAACAAGAAAAACTATCGACGGGAGCAATCCGAATGGTTGGTACCCAGAACAAAGAATATCGGTGGAAGAAGCAATAGCATGCTATACTAAGAATAATGCTTACGCGGTATTTCAGGACGATGAATTAGGTGTTTTGCAAAAAGGTATGCTTGCTGATTTTGTAATTCTATCAGAAGATATTACTTCGATTGATGTGAACGATATATTAAAAACAAAAGTTCTTAAAACTATATTTAATGGAAAAGAAGTATATAGAGTTATTAAATAGTCTATATAATTCATATTGCATGTATACAAATACCAATCTACAGCCTCATTTAATTTTTTTAATAATATTACTAACACTTAGTTGGAGTTTAGGTATTTGGCTTACCATACAAAATAAGAAACAACATTGTGAACTGGTACCACAAACTATTTGGTTGTCTAAATATGGTTTATGGATAGGAACATTTGTAATGGTTATTAATTTATGGTTTTTATTTTTATTTTATGACGAGTTAAGATTCTCCATGACAATAATCTTCGGTTCCATTATGATTGGACTGGGTAGTTATTTGACTAAATATTTTGAATGGTTGGTATTTGTCCAAGATGTTAAAAAAGGAGTCTGGAAATCTAAACTAAATATCTATTTTAAAAATAATTACGGAAACGGACTTGGACCGCGTAGTACGCAAAAAGTTCTACAAAGCATGATTCCGAATTGGTGGATTCAGATACTTCCTAAGAATTATCAACTTGAAATAAAAGAAACTATAAAAAGCATTACTGACAGATCTAATGATTATGCGATGAAGAGAGAGAAGAATAACTAACTATTTTATTGGTTTATAAATTTTGCCTTCTTTCATTACAAAAACGACTCTTTGAAGAGCTGTGATATCTTTTATTGGATTCCCTTCAACCGCTATTATATCTGCTAACTTTCCAGATTCAACAGATCCTAACTCATTGCTAATACCTAACATTTCTGATGCGACGATTGTCGCTGATCTAATTGCCTCCATTTCAGTCATACCGCCTTTTACCATATATAAAAACTCTTTTGCATTGTCACCATGATATGAAACGCCTGAATCTGTTCCAAAAGCAATTTTGATACCGAATTTATAAGCAGTTGTAAAAGTATTTAATAATCTAGGCCCAATTTCCAACGCTTTCGGTACAATAATAGGTGGATAATAGCCACTTATCCTGGCTTTTTCAGCTACAAACATGCCAGCAGATATAGTTGGTACATAATAGGTTCCATACTTCTTCATTAACGCCAAAACTTCCCCGTCCATTATAGTACCATGCTCTATAGAATGCACTCCCGCCTTAATAGCGCGCTTCATACCCTCAGGTCCATGCGCATGAGCAGCAACATGCATATCATAATCTTGAGCAGTCTCAACAATTGCCTTAATTTCTTGTTCAGAAAACTGCGGATTTTTACTATTTTTAGCCAAACTTAGAACACCACCCGTAGCCGTTATTTTTATTAAATCAGCACCGTTCTTATATCTTTGACGAACTGCTTTTCTTGCATCGCTAGGGCCATTAATAACACCATCTTTTGGTCCTAAATCATCTGAAAATTTCATGTTTAATCCACTTGAAGGGTCAGCGTGACCACCTGTGGTAGCAATTGATTTACCAGCACTAAAAATTCTTGGTCCATCTACATAGCCAGCATTTATGGCATCTCGCAAACTATTACTTATTACGCCACCTAATTCTCTTACTGTAGTAAAACCAGCCATTAAAGTTTTATTAGCGAAAGGAATTGATCTATACGCATATTCATCTAAATCCATATAAAATTTTTCCATATAACTTTTCGGACTACTTTGACCAGATAAGTGAGTGTGCATATCCATCAGACCCGGTAATACAGTAAATTCTTTTAATATTATTAAACTATCGCCAGGACCAGGAGGTATATGTCCTCTTAATATTGATTGTATTGTTTTATCATTAACAACAATGGTCACCATTTCTATTGGAATATCTGTAATGCCATCAATAAGTCGACCTGCTTGTATATATGTCTTTTGACAAATAATGTAGCTGGTTAAAAACATAACTAGAATGGTATTTTTTATTTTACTCATAACTTAAAAGTATAAATGCGATTTTATTAAAAATAACAATTTTCAATTTAAACTATGAAAACAGACTTTCAAATACCGCTTATTTTAGATGGTGCAATCGGAACTACTTTAATCGAATCAGCTATTAAATATTCAGTTGATACAATACTAATAAATTGCTCAACAATTGATACTACAATGAGATCAATACCATATATAAAAAAGTATTGGCCAGGTAATTGATGTATTTACCCAAATCTAGGGCAGCGAATGCCAACAAAAGCAAGGAC
>Ga0115000_10000285_pt1 | contig 46668 bp, 45 predicted proteins | sample ArcticOcean_MG_C_6_FD_89690 | JGI IMG/M metagenome (GOLD analysis project Ga0115000, IMG submission 89690) | Marine microbial communities from western Arctic Ocean - ArcticOcean_MG_CB8_128 | ecosystem: Environmental > Aquatic > Marine > Oceanic | place: Arctic Ocean: Canada Basin | collected...
ACTCTTAGGAGGTGAAATAGGAGGTGATGGCCCTATTCAACAAGTCCGTAATGATCCAACAGGTATTCTTGGTGGCGGAACTTATGCAATTGATTCTAATATTGCTCCAACCGAATATGCCACACTTAGATTACAATATTTACTTAATATTTCAAATTGGATATTCGGTGCTGGATATTTATTTGGAACGCATCACGGCGCAACTTTTCAAATTGGTTTAACTATTTAATATGAAAAAATTATTATCGCTTTTTTCTTGCGTTTTGTGTTTGGCTATAGTTCAAACAACTGTAGCACAAACAACCTATACAACTGCAAAAGGTTATGCCGCTTATGATCACCTAAACGAAAGGAGTCCCTGCTTCATCGACAAACACGGTAATATTTGCGCTGTTGGATATCTTGTTGAACACACCGTAGGGCGTGAAGTTGCAGATAAGATCAATTCATCGTATAAATACACACTGATCAAAGTCATGAAGCTCCCAGAGCTTGCTCAGTGGGTATTGAAAAGTGGGTTAACATTAAATGAGTGCGCGATGATTCAGCCTTCATATACCCCGCCTATTCCACCAACAGCAAATCATATTGAACCCTCCTACGGAATTTGACCCTCGATTTAATATGAGAATTGCTAAGAAGGCACATAAAAAAGGGATAAATACATTTCAATTCGTTGCACCTAAGCCAAAGACGCCGTTACTCACAGTAAGTCCCGAAGTCTGCAAGGAATAATAATAAATCTGATGTAGCCACTGTTCCGTCTTGGTTAAGATCTGCAGGGCAAGATGATTCGCTGAAAATACAACTTCCATCATCCTGAGTAGCCTCTGGGTGAAAGTTCTCAGCGTCTTCGTAAACACAGCCTTCAATCACACATGAGAGCCACTCACAGCTACCATTATCAAGATTTGCTATAGCGCTATAATTACAAGCGTTAGAGTATGTACAGCCCTCAAGGCTACACGAAACGTTCCACACCGGGCTGTACGCGTTGTCTAGGTTGCTCATCCCGCCTCCAGTACCAGAGATCCACACCTCAGAACAATCTGCTAAGCTTACAAAAGACACTTCATGTGTAGTCATGTTGTAGCAGTAAGGGATGTGACACTCGCCACAATCGTCAACACTACCACAAGTGCCGTCATCCTCTGTTGCTTGATAGTTGAAGTTGCAAGCTGTCGTGTCTGTACAGCCGAGAACGGAAGTACACGAAGCGTTCCAGTATGCATTACCTGGGCTGTCTGCCAGAACGATCATTTCATTATCACCAGCCACCGCATCAGCTACAACATCAATGTATGTTACAGCGTGAGTAACGTAGTTGTATAGGTATGCCTGAAGACAATCTTCGCAATCATCAACTAAAGCTGAACCGTTAACCACTCCAGCACAATCCGTACACGAAGCGTTCCACACTGGGCTGTACGCGTTGTCGAGATTGCTCATCCCGCCACCGGTACCAGAGATCCACACCTCAGAACAATCTGCTAAGCTTACAAAAGAAACTTCATGAGTAGTCATGTTGTAGCAGTAAGGGATGTGACACTCGCCACAATCGTCAACGCTACCACAAGTGCCGTCATCCTCTGTTGCTTGATAGTTGAAGTTGCAAGCTGTCGTGTCTGTACAGCCGAGAACGGAAGTACACGAAGCGTTCCAGTATGCGTTGCTCGGGCTGTCTGCCAGAACGATCATCTCGTTAGGACCAGCCTCCACATCTACGACAACATCAATGAACGTAACTGCGTGAGTAACGTAGTTGTATAGGTATGCCTGAAGACAATCACCACAATCATCAACTAAAGCCGAGCCATTATCTACCCCAGCACAATCAACTTGTGAAAATGATGCCGAAGCAGAAAGAACAAATAGTAAAAATGTAAATAAGCGACTCATGACTTTTTTTAATATGGGACTTAGCTAAATGCTTGTAACCCTTAGGAGGTGCTAAACTACTCCCGAGTTCTATGATCGATTGTCATAGATAAGTCAGTCAACGGTCATTTGATTGTCACGAGGATAGAATTAGGACTACCTTAGTCAAAACCAACAACCAATCAACTTTTGGGTTGAATAAAACACTACTTAATCATGAGTAAACAAATATCATTTACGGGAAGTTTCGGAGAATATTTTATAATGTCTCTAGGCCTTATGTTATTGTCAATCATAACACTAGGATTAGCAATGCCATATTGGATTTACTGGTCGTTTAAGTACTTTTTTTCTAAGCTTGAAATAGACGGCAAGACAATAGTATTTACAGGCGGTTTCTGGGAATACTTTATCATCTCATTAGGACTAATGCTATTAACATCCATAACGCTTGGATTAGCAATGCCATACTGGTTTTACTGGTCTTTAAAGTACTTCTTCACGAAAATGGAGGTGCAAGAATAACTCCGCCGCCAGATATTCAAGAATATAAATGGTGACCTCAGGAGGCAAGAGTTCGAACTTTTTAGAGGATTTAAAATCTCTTATATAAACAATCAATTTGCTATTGATTTGTTCAACTCCAGAAGTGATGGCTGAGGTGAGATGACCGAAGAAGTAATATATGGTTGCTGTACCCTTACACCAAGTCACAAAGAGTATTTTGAAGAAGTACAATGGCTCCCTCCCTCCTTCTCAAAATGAGCAATTAATGAATTGAGATTTGAAGGTGTTATGGAGGCTGTCCTGTATGAATGATAAGGTGGCATATCCGAAAAACATACAATGAAAGGATATACCACATATATAGAGTACATTACAAGTCTTAAACCAATGTTATGCAAAGACTTCTATTTACTGCTTTAGCTTGTTTAAGCTCATTTAATATTATTAGTCAATCTCCATGTGAAAGTGTGTCAATACCTGGTATGCACGTTAATCCATTTAACACAAATGAATTAAGACTACATTCTTTAAATGAATCTGAACAAGAAATCTTTAGCTATCCTGGATGGAGAGTTTACAATGAAGAAGGGGTTTTAATTGCAGAAGAGCAAATTGATTTATTTGGGATAATGGGTGATAATATGCATTATCTTGAGATATTAGTCCCCTTCGATTATAACACCCCTTCGTTTTATGGAGTAGTTGAACTTTGGACAGGGTTTTATGAAACAATGGCATGTTCTTTTCAATTAGAAATATTTCCTTGGCGAGTAGATGAAGTAACTGAAGATCCATATGGATGCGTACCTATTCAAATTGGTCTACAGGGTTATTCCGAACAACAAACGACCATAGATATAGATATAACAGACAATAGTTCTTTAAGTGTTTTTAATGAAACCTTTAATTGGGAAGCAGATTCATATGGAGGCGATGTAGGTATAACATGTCTTTCACAAGGCGGTTGTTATTATTTATCTAGGACTGACAACAAGAACTTAAACAACTTAAACTTCTCACTTGCTCCTGCCATTGAAGATTGGAGTTATTTTTCGTATTATTTATTTGGAGAATTTGGGGAACAAGAAATATTATTAAATCCATACGGTCAAGGTGATTGTAGTTCAAATAGCATAACTAGCTCAAGCATTTTTAATTATGAAAGAAATCTTGAGAAAGTAGTTGATGCTTTAGGGAGAGAAGTTAATCACACAACTAACCAGATCCTCTTTTACATCTATGATGATGGTTCAGTAGAGAAGAAGTTTATGGTAGAGTAAGCGGTACCATTTGTAAGTCCGAGCTCGTAAACTTGATGGGTCAGCAGGCTCAGTTAATATTCGCTAATTATACAATTACATATTTAACGATCATGATATAGTGTAATAAACTCCCTGCCATCACAAATAAATGCCATATAAAATGTGAAAACTTTATCCTTGTACCAATCAAATAAAAGACGATCCCGATAGTATATGAAATGCCGCCTGCAACTAAAAGAGTTAAGGCGGAACCTGGAATAGAGTCTACAAGTACCTGCCATCTAATCACAATCAACCACCCCATAACTGCATACATAAGAGTTGAAAACAAGTCGAATCGTCCAGTATAAAAGATTTTCATTATAATACCGATTAATGCAAACGTCCACTGTACTCCAAAAATCAGCCAGCCAGTTGTTCCACCTATAGCAACTAATAGTACAGGTGTATACGATCCCGCAATGAGTATATATATCCCGCAATGGTCTAGTATTTGAAATGTTTTCTTTGTCTTTTCATTTCTTGATACATGATATAGCGTCGAAAAAGTATAGAGAGAAACCAGGCTTAAGCCATAAATAATTGAACTAAAAAGCGTGAAACTCTTCTCAGAAGCATTTCCAATAATTACTAATATCAAGAAACCAAATATTGTAGCCAGGGCAGTAACTCCATGAGAGACGGCATTGAACCACTCTTCTGTATTTGTTTGATGTTTACGATTCATTTTATACCTAATACAGGAAAGCTGTATGCTATATATATCGGTTTACTATTGGTTCTTACTTCGGTTTTATAAAGCCTTCAATTGTTCTACTATTATGGCAGTATTTATAAGACTCACAAATATCGTAAACTCTTGTCTTAACTCCTATACTCTACCTCTCCCTTCTCTCCCACCTAAATCGACGTCCTTTCTTGGTGAGGGGTGAGGGTAAAGTCACTTATAAACAAAATGTAAGCACAAGGATAGGCACAGTAAAAAAACAAAACCTCGCTATCTCAGTGATAGCAAGGTTTTACGCTTTATAGTTGTGACCTCAGGAGGTAAAAGTTCAAACTTTTTAGAGGATTTTAATTCTCTATTCGAACTCCAATAACTACGTTTTAATGCTGTATGGTTTTGTTATGGCCTTGAACTATTCGATCACATATATTAGTATAGCAGTGGGTATTTTACCATCGGTATTATATAGAACACTACCATAAGAGCTAGAACCTTTTCGAATATTATCACCATCATAATTATATAGAACACTACCATAAGAACTAGAGCCCTGTCTTATGTGCTCGCCATCCCAATTGTAAAGCACGGTGCCATAAGAACTAGAGCCTTTCCTTAAGTTCTCACCATCCCAATTGTAAAGCACAGTGCCATAAGAGCTAGAGCCTGTTCTAATATTCTCACCATCCCAATTAACAAGCACGGTGCCATAAGAACTAGAGCCTTGTCTTAAATTCTCGCCATCCCAATTATAAAGCACTGTGCCGTAAGAGCTAGAGCCTTTTCTGATGTTTGCTTGAGCAATCATTGAACTAGCGACTAGCGTCAATACGATTAGTAAACTTAGATTTTTCATAATTTGATCTTATATAAGTAAGCAAAACATATAGCTAAAGATACATCTTGTAAGTCGTCAGCCTAGTAACAACTGTAGAGAGCCTAACCCTCCATCCACTTTGGGTTGAGTTTCAGAATACGGTCATAAGCTGCACAACTTTTGATGTGAGCGCCAGGCAGGTAACCCGAGCTAAGTAAAAACTCGTTCGTGATTTCACCGCCGGTAAATTTAAACGTCTTTTTAAACAGTTTCACCCATTCTTCCCGAGTTAGAGGGTGGTGTAGGTTGAGCCATGCTTTGAAAGATCCGTGCTCGTTTTGAAGCTCCACAATCCGTCCAGCGTTATAAATAACGGCACCTACCTTGAGTTTATTTCTGATAATTCCAGCGTCGTTCAGAAGTCGAGTAACTTCTTTCTCGCCATACTTACCTACCACTGCCACATCAAAGCCGTCGAAAGCAGCTCGGAAATTATCCTTTTTATTAAGTATAGTGGTCCAGTTTAATCCGGCCTGGTTAATTTCTAATAATAACCTTCCGAAGAGCTCATTGTCTGAAGCTATAGGGAAGCCGTATTCATTATCGTGATAATTCTGATGAGGACTGGAGGCGTCTAAACGATCTATATATTCGCAATAAGATTTGGGTTTTTCCATTTGAATATTTATTCTAGTGAGGAAGTTTATTTCTCAAAGCTCCGTAAGCAACGACCCCTAGCATTGCGGCTAGGATGGTGACGATCATGATGCCGTAGCCGCTGCCCACAAGGGCGTAGAGTGGTCCGGGGCAAGCGCCGGTGAGGGCCCAGCCGAGGCCGAAGATTATGCCACCAACTAGGTTGCCAGTTTTATTGAATGCTTTAGGAATAGGGTCGATGAGGTCGCCTGAAAGGGATTTGGTCCCTAGACGGCGAAGAATAAAAACGGAAAGAGCCCCCACTACAACAGCGCTGCCTATTACTCCATACATATGAAACGATTCGAACCAGAACATTTCTTGAATTCTGAACCAAGAAAGAACCTCTGCTTTAACTAATATTCCTCCGAAAAGAGCTCCTAGAATTAGTGCGTATAAATGTTTCATGATCAAGAAAGTATAAATGGCAAACCAAACCAGCTCATCAAGAGCCCGCCGATAAAGAATCCGATTACGGCAACTAAAGAGCCTAAGCTCAGTAAACTTAAGCCCATGATAGCGTGCCCAGAAGTGCAGCCTCCAGCGTAACGCGTTCCGAACCCGACAAAGAATCCGCCCAGTATCACTATGACTAATGTTCTCATTTCTCCTAAGCGTGCAAAGGAAAAAATCTGTTCAGGCATCAAGCCGAAGTGTTTAGTAATTCCAAGCCCCTCTAGCTTTAGAGCAGCTCCCTTAGAAAGCTCTACAACCCCATCATACGGCAGAAAGTAATTCACTGCTACTGCGCCCAGGAAAATACCGAAGACGAAAAGAATATTCCAAGATTCTTTTTTCCAGTCGTACTTGAGATATTCGTTTTTAGAGACAGAACACATGGCGCACAGATGTCTTAGAGAACTACTAACACCGAACGATTTATTCAGAACTATGAGCAGCAAGGGGACCATCAGCCCTATTGCAGGGCCGGCGATATACCAGGGCCATGGGTGCGAGATAGTGTTAATCATTATAAAAGTCATAATTTTATACGCAAGATAACCCCCTCTATAAAGATGATTCAAACTCGACCTCAAAGTCTTCTAATTGCAATTTTTGCCTTTACAATCGCCAACTTTACTCAAGCCCAAACCCTAACCGCACCGGATTTGTTAGCTGGAGATAGTTTCACGATGGGCGTTTTAATTGCGGCATCACCAGAAGGCCAGCCGGGAGAGAATATGGTTTGGGATTACAGCAATTTGACTCCTTCGGACAGCTATAACGGACAGTATTTACCTGCATCACCGTCTGCTTATGAAGATGATTACCCTGGAGCAACTTGGAGACTAGAGGCTAATTCACAGACTGCCTATTACAACTTTGGACCTGATTTTTTCGAATTTTTCGGTGGAATAGAAGAAGGGGCGAGCTATCCACTGTCTAATTCAGAGAGATTTTTCCCTTATCCATATAATTACGGGGAGACACACGAAGACGATATGGGGGGAATTCTTAACATCCAAGGTGTGACCACCTATCGTTCAGGGTTATCTCAATCCGCACTAGACGGGTATGGCTCATTAGCCCTTCCTGTCGGTGTTCAGATTGAGGACGTTTTAAGAATCAGAGTGAATAGATCTATATCTGACAGCACCATTATGGGGACTACTCAATATGTGATAGACCAAATTTTTTTCACTCAAAATGGACTTGTCGCGCCTTTGATTACGCACACCTTTCTTCAAATTATAGTGGGAATAGACACGACGGAATATAATTACACGGAAATACTCCAAGCGTATCTAATGGGCGTAGAAGATACTGCTCCGCAAGAATCTTATTCTTTCGCTCTTTTCCCAAATCCAGCTCAGCATAAGGTTCAAATGGTTTGGGGAGCTGCACCAGAGATTATAGAAATTAGAGATGCCGCGGGAAGGTTAGTAAAGTCTTTAACAGGCATTCCTGGGATTTCGTCACAGCAGTTTGATGTGAGCGAATGGGCTCCTGGTATGTACACGGTTACCGCAATAAGTGGCGATGCTAAAAAAACTAAGCAGCTTATAGTCGAATAAGACTAGTACGCTCTTTTCGTGTTACCCTCCATGTAGTAGACAAAGGCTTTGTTTACCACTCGGCGACCGCCGGGGGTAGGGTAGTCACCAGTGAAATACCAGTCCCCTGTGTGGTTAGGACACGCTTCATGAAGGCCCTCAATGCTCTGGAATATAATCTTAACCTCAGCTCCCATCCCCTCTGGCGTAAGCAGCTCAGAAATTTTATCGGAGATTTCGTCTGGCGTGAATGGCTCATAAATAGCCGTCACGTGATTCTGCATTTCAGCGAGTGGTTTGAGAAGGTCATTTTTACACGCCTCGTAAGTCTCAGTGAGAATATTCTCCATTCCTCTCTCTTTAAGCAGAGCTACTGCAGCCTGGAATGCTATGAAGTCATTCATTCTTGCCATATCGATACCGTAACAATCGGGGTAACGTATTTGAGGCGCACTTGAAGCGACTACAATTTTCTTCGGGCCTAACCTGTCGAGAATTCTAAGGATGGATTTCTTCAGAGTCGTGCCTCTTACGATGCTGTCATCGATAACCACAAGATTATCAACTCCACGCTCTATGGTTCCGTAAGCGATATCGTAAACGTGGGCTACGAGATCATCACGAGTTGCATCTTCGCTAATAAATGTTCTGAGTTTTGCGTCTTTGATAGCTACTTTTTCAGCCCTCGGACGTTCTTTTAAAATGCTCTCAATCTCTTCAGTTGAAGGGTTCGCACCCAGTCCCTTAATCCTTTCAATTTTACTTGTGTTCAGGTGTGATTCCAAACCCTGCATCATTCCGTAAAAACAAACCTCAGCGGTGTTGGGAATAAAACTTGAAACAGTGTGGTCGAGGTCGTGTTCTATAGCCTCGAGAATTTTAGGGACGACCTTTTCTCCGAGAGCTTTTCGCTCCTTATAAATATCTTTATCGTTGCCTCGGCTGAAATATATCCGCTCAAAACTACAAGCTGTTTTCTCCCCGGGCTCAACAATTTTCTCCATAGAAGCACTACCGTTTCGTCTGATAATCAAAGCGTGTCCTGGGTCAACCTCTTTAACCTTGTCGGCAGTGAGATTGAAAGCAGTTTGGATAACAGGCCTTTCACTAGCCGCTACAACGATCTCGTCATCTTCATACCAGTATGCTGGGCGAATTCCGTTGGGATCTCGTAGAACGAAAGCGTCTCCGTGACCCAGAAGACCACACATGGCGTAACCTCCATCAAAATCTGAAGCAGATGATCTTAGGACTCCGTCAAGATCGAGAGTGTCGGCAATGCGCTCAGAGATGGTTTGGTTATCTAGACCCTCTGCTTTGAGCGCGTTGAATCGTGTCTGGTTCTCTATATCTAAGTAGTGACCGATTTTCTCAAGCACTGTAACCGTGTCAGATTTTTGTTTAGGGTGTTGGCCTATTTTTATTAGAACGTCGAATAATTCGTCAACGTTAGTCATATTAAAATTTCCTGCTACAACGAGATTTCGAGTTCGCCAGTTATTCTGCCTTAGGAAGGGGTGGCAATTCTCGATGTCATTCTTTCCATAAGTTCCATATCTCAAATGACCTAGAGAAAGCTCTCCAGTGAAACCAAAATTCTCTTGTAGGAAATCCGCATCGGCGAGCTGCTTGGGGCTGAGCTCGGCAAATCTTTTCATGATGTTTCCGAAAACGTCCTGAATAGGCTTTCCGTCAACGGACCTCATTCGAGATATATATCTCTTGCCCGGACTTACGTCTAATTTAATGTTAGCTATCCCCGCTCCGTCTTGGCCGCGATTATGCTGCTTCTCCATAAGGAGGTACATCTTATTTAAGCCGTAGAAGGCCGTTCCGTACTTGTCAATGTAGAACTGAAGAGGCTTTTTAAGCCTTAACAGCGCAATGCCGCATTCGTGCGTTAGGAAGTCGCTCATTAAGATGAAATATGAAGAGCCCCAAAGGTAGTTACAAGGTCACTTACATAGGTCGCGGAATCGTACCTTTACACCGATGGCAACGAACTTAGAACCGGAGGATTTTTATACCACTGATGAGGGCTTTATTATTTTTACTGAAAAATATCATCTAAAGCGTGGTCGTTGTTGTGAAAGTGGGTGCAAGCATTGCCCTTTTGGTTTTGATAAAAAGACTGGAACCTATCGTAAAGAGTCAGCAAAATGAATATTGACACATTTAGAAATAGTATTACAGAAGGAGTACCGCCGGTGTTGCCGCCAGCGAAAAAGCCTAATCCAGAAATTTCACACGCTCCAGTTCGTAAGGATATCCTTTCCTATATAGAAAAAGAACTCGCGTTAAGGAACGCGCTTAGATATTTCCCAGTAGAGCAGCACGCAACGCTAGCACCAGAATTTGCAACAGAGTTAAAAGATTTAGGTAGAATTTATATGTACAGATTCATGCCTAACGAGGTGATAAAAGCTCGACCCCTGAATTGGTATCCAGCGAAATGTCAGCAAGCTGCAGCAATTATGCTGATGATACAGAACAACCTAGATCACAGCATAGCTCAACACCCAGAGGAGCTGATCACTTACGGCGGAAACGGCGCAGTGTTCTCAAATTGGGCGCAGTATCGCCTCACGATGAAGTATTTAAGCGAGATGGACACGTCCCAAACCCTGTCCATATACTCAGGCCACCCTATGGGGCTTTTCCCTTCCCATCCAGACGCACCACGAGTTGTAGTAACTAACGGAATGGTGATTCCGAACCACAGTTCGCAAGACGATTTAGAGCGAATGAATGCACTTGGCGTTAGTCAATACGGCCAAATGACAGCCGGCTCATACATGTACATAGGTCCCCAAGGGATAGTCCACGGTACCACCATCACTGTACTTAACGCAGGCCGTAAGCTCGGTGGAGATGGATCATTAGCGGGAAAACTCTTTGTCACTTCAGGCCTAGGCGGAATGAGCGGAGCTCAGCCTAAAGCCGGCAATATAGCAGGATGCATAACAGTATGTGCGGAAGTCTGTGCCGCCGCCGCACACAAGCGTCACGAGCAAGGATGGGTTGACCATCTTATTGAGGAAATCGACGAGCTAGTCGCGAAGGTGAAGCAGTCTATTGAGAACAAAGAAGTGGTGTCTTATGCCTACTTGGGAAACATTGTGGACGTGTGGGAAGAGTTCGATAAGGCCGGTGTTTATATAGATTTGGGCTCAGACCAAACCTCTCTTCACAACCCCTGGGCCGGAGGATATTATCCAGTAGGGATAACCTTCGAAGAGTCAAATAGATTAATGGCAGAGGAGCCGGAGAAGTTCAAGCGTCTAGTAAAAGAATCCCTTTGTAGACATACTGATGCGGTAAACAAACACACAGCTAAAGGCACCTATTTCTTCGATTATGGAAATGCCTTTCTGCTTGAAGCAAGTCGTGCTGGAGCAGATATTATGGCCGAAGACGGAATAGCGTTTCGCTACCCGAGCTACGTACAGGATATCATGGGGCCTATGTGTTTCGACTTTGGATTTGGGCCATTTAGGTGGGTTTGTACAAGTGGAGAGCCTGAAGATCTAGCCCTAACAGACAGGATTGCATGTGAAGTCTTAGAGGGAATGATAGCATCATCACCGAAGGAGATACAACAGCAGATGAGCGACAATATTCAGTGGATTAAAGGTGCCGCTGAAAACAAGCTTGTAGTGGGCTCCCAAGCTAGAATTCTATATGCAGACGCTGAAGGTAGAATGAGAATAGCGAAAGCCTTTAACGATGCAGTTGAGTCTGGAGCACTTATGGCCCCCATTGTTTTAGGGCGCGACCACCACGATGTTAGCGGAACAGACTCGCCATATAGGGAGACCTCTAACATTTACGACGGCTCCGCATTTACTGCTGACATGGCAATACAAAACGTTATTGGAGATGGGTTTAGAGGTGCAACCTGGATATCTATACATAATGGAGGTGGCGTAGGCTGGGGCGAAGTGATCAATGGAGGATTCGGGATGTTACTCGATGGAACTTCGGATTCTGAAAGGAGGCTAAAGGCTATGCTACACTTTGATGTAAATAACGGCATAGCTAGAAGAAGTTGGGCGAGAAATTCTGGAGCGGAATGGGCAATAGCTAGGGCCATGAAGTCTGAACCTAGACTTAAAATCACAGTGGCAAATCACGCAGATGACGATTTGATTAAATCAGTTTTTAATGTCTGATGCAGAGTTGAATAAATTCGAAATTTGCGCTGTAGCGCACAGAGGCTATGCGGCTAAATACCCAGAGAACACGATTCGTGCACTCCAAGAGGCTATAAACGTAGGAGCAACTATGGTTGAGTTCGATGTGCAGATAACATCTGAAGGACTTCCTCTGATGATTCACGATGACAACTTCAAAAGAACCACAGGAATTGACAAAAGTGTTTTCGAAACAACACAGGGGGATTTAAAAAGCATAAGCGAATTAGAATCTATAAGTTCTGTTCGTGAGGTTATGGTTTGGGTTAAAGCAAATGAAGGCGTAACAGCGTTCGTGGAGTTAAAACAAGAATCAATAAACCATCACGGCCTCGAAAAATGCATGGCATATCTCAGCAAAGCATGCTTGTCGGCAATCGACTCGTGCGTGTTTATTAGCTTCAATGCAGCTGCGGTGGCATTAGCAAAAGGGGTGGGTTTCAAAGAAATAGGATGGGTGGTTTTGAATTACGACGAAAAAGGGGAGGGGTTAAGCCGAGCGCTATCACCGGAGTATTTGTTTGCCGATAAAGACATGCTTCCCGTTGATGGAAGTAGGCTTTGGAAAGGTGGTTGGACTTGGGTGATTTACGAAGTGGTATCAAAAGAATTAGCTCGAGAGCTTTACAACAGAGGAGCTCGTTGTATTGAATCTAAGGAAATAGAGCACATGATTTCTAGCCATGATTAGCTCAATTAAGACATACGACATGGTCATTATCGGCGGTGGAATTCACGGTGCAGGTGTCGCTCAGGCAGCTGGAGCCGCAGGCTATTCTGCTCTAGTTATAGAAAAGACAGCTCTTGCGCACGGCACTTCAAGTAAGTCAAGCAAACTAATTCATGGAGGCCTGAGGTATTTAGAAACAGCCCAGATTAAGTTAGTGTTTGAGTGTTTAAGCGAGCGCACGCTACTTCTTAAACTTGCTCCAGATCTAGTAAGGCTAGAGCCGTTTTATATACCTATTTACAAGCACACAAAACGACGGCCATGGGAGATAAGAGCTGGCCTTACACTGTATGCTATACTGGGGAAATTGAAAAAAGACGCTCGTTTCGAGAAGATTTCAAAAGAAAAATGGGACCAGCTGGACGGTCTTAAAACTGATGGCCTGCAGGCTGTATTTAAGTATAAAGACGGCGCGACGGATGATGCAGCCTTAACAAGAGCGGTTATGGCATCGGCTAAATCGCTGGGAGCTGAACTAGCTATGCCAGCCGAATTTATTTCTGCTACGGTACATACCGATCATAACATTGTAGAATACTCGATTAATGGCACGCTCCACACATGTTCAGCAAAACTCTTAGTTAATACAGCAGGGCCATGGGCTAATCTGGTTTTGGAAAAAGTATTCCCAAAGCCTTCAAAATTAGAATTTGATCTGATAGCAGGAACACACATTGTTATTGACACACCCTCTCCATCGGGGATGTACTATGTCGAAGCTCCTCAAGACAGACGAGCAGTATTTGTAATGCCATGGAAAAGAATGACCATGATCGGCACTACGGAAACAAAATTTACCGGTGACCCATCAACTGTGGCTGCCCTTGAAACAGAAATAGACTATCTATGTGAGATTGCAAAAGCCTATTTCCCTCGTTTGGAAGAGATCAACAGAGACAATATTTATGGATCTTTTTCAGGCCTTAGGGTTCTACCTCATGCTACGGGAAGAGCGTTTTCTCGCCCCCGAGAAACAACATTCCACATCGATAAAAAGATAGCCCCTCGTGTAGCTACAATTTACGGTGGAAAACTCACTGCTTATAGAATTACAGCGGAGAACTTCGTCAACAAGATGAAGAAGGTGTTGCCCGCGAGAGCTCGTAAAGCAAGTACTAGAGAGCTTCCTCTAGCTCCTGTGAAGCCTTAGTTTACAGGCGAATCGGACTTAAAAACCATTTTTAACATTTTCTACGCAACCTTTTTCAAACTAGATGCGTTTAGATATCGATTAGAAAGTCAATGTCGCGTGATTTCGACATTAACCTTGAGATAAACCTCAAGGATTATTGGTTAAGGCTTGAAACGCCATCCGAACGCGGGTGGCGTTTCTTATTTACCGTTTTTACGAAGCGTTTTTTATTCGTCTAATAACCCTCTGGTGTACTCTTGCGATAAGTTCATAAGGGATTGTATCCGCTGCTCGTGCCACGTCCTCAATACGCACAGAATCGCCGAACAACTCGACTTCGTCTCCAACACTTACACTAAGCCCGGTCACGTCAACAGCGGTTAAATCCATGCATACTCTACCTACGACCGGAGCTAAATGGCCGCCAATAGAAACAACTCCCTTGCCATTACTCAAACTCCTTGGATATCCATCGGCATAGCCCACTGGAAGCCATGCTATATCTCGTGTACTGTCAGTGGGGGTGTCAAAGCCATAGCCGACTCCTTCACCTGCTGGAATAGTTTGGACTTGAGTAATAATAGTTTTGAAACTAGCAGCAGGCATCAATCCGATCTCGCCTTCAGACAACTCTGTTCCTAATAAACTGAGCCCCACTCTCACATAATCCATCCCATGTTGAGGGAATCTTATCGCCCCGGAAGAATTCAGTGAGTGAGTTTTAAAACCCTCTAAAGAAGGGCTACCGCTCAGCTCAGCCCTTAAGGTAGTCACGAGACTCGTAAACTTTGAAAGCTGCTCCTCGGTTTTCTCATCATGTATCTCAGATTCTGTTGCAGCTAAATGAGTATATACGGTGGCAAGACGAAGCTCCGGGATAGAGCGCAATCGCTCTGCAATAACATTAATCTGTCCAGGCTGAAACCCTAGCCTATGCATTCCAGTATCAAAATTTAAATGTATAGGCTTGATTTGACTCTTGTTTTTAGTTGCCCAAACCAAATATTCTTCGAGCTGAGCTAATGAAATAAGGCTAGGCTCTAATAGGTGCTCACCCATCATATTGAAGGTGGATGGGTCTGGATTGAGAACTAAAATCTTCCCATGAAAGCCAGAATCTCTTAGTTGAACACCTTCTTCGACATAAGCTACAGCAACATACTCGACGCTTTCAGAAGCTAGCAGGCGAGCCATTGCTGGAGCGTCAGTTCCGTATCCGAATCCTTTTATCACAGCGATAACGCCGGGCTCTTTACCTCCTGACCTAGCAAGATGATTTCGCACACACGATAAGTTTTCTTTAACCCTTTGAAGATCTAAAGTCAACGTAGTGACATGTGATGTAGTACTCATCTTACTTCTTTCTACCGGCGACAAAAGCATGTCGGGCGAGAGGGATGTATAAATCCTTTTCGCCTAATTCAACAGTCTTATCTCCGCCAGCAATTCGATGTGAAAAGTGAGCTGCACGACCTGTTTCAACACAAACAGCATGTAGTTTTGTTACCTCTTCTGCGAGAGCAAGAAGCTTAGGCATACAACCGAAAGGCTCGCCAGTAAAGTCTAGATCTAATCCCGCCACGATCACTCTCAAGCCCCTGTTGGCAAGTTCGTTACATACGTCAGGCAGGTCGTCGTCAAAGAATTGTGCCTCATCAATTGCAATAACTAGCGCTTGCCTTCCATTGACCTCAATTGCGTTTAAGATATCTCGACTGTTTTTAACTACGATTGACTTCATCGAGTTTTTATCGTGAGATACCACCTCGTCAACTGCGTACCTCGTGTCAGTTGCGGGCTTTATTAATACAGTTGGCTGATGTGCAATAAGTGACCTACGCACTCTTCGTAACAGTTCTTCGGTTTTACCTGAAAACATAGGCCCACAAACAACTTCAAGCCTTCCTTCGCCTAGCGGAAGAGTGTTAATGTTGTGAAAATTGTCTGATGTGTGCATGTAGTCTGCAAGTTACGATGAGTAATAGCGCCGTGACACGTAAATTAGACACATGAATTTTAAGACTTTCCTCACCGTATTTTATTTAGGCGGTATTATTGCTTTATCTCTTGCATCCTGCGTCAGAACTCCTGGAGAGGGTGGGAGGGCCTCAATTACCGGGTCCGTTGAGATAGAAAGACGTCATCAAATAAACAATCCAGAATCAGCAGAAGACACGATACCGGCTCTAGACACTGAAGTTTTTATAGTTTATGGTGAAAACACGAGCCCTGACGATAGGGTATTTACAAATCCAGATGGTGACTTTGCTTTTAATTGGCTTAGAACTGGCGATTACACGATCTATGTTTATTCAGAGGATATCTTAACGAGCTCTTCACCTCTTCCCAAAGTGGCAATTTCCCAATCCGTAATAATTGACGAAAGAGACGAAGTGGTGGTGCTTGAAACTATTCTCATCTACGACGACTATTAATGACCTCCGTAAAGGCCACATTATTATCTCTCGCCTCTGTCCTTTGTTCGTTTACGACATGGGGGCAATGGACTGACTATAGGGTTTGGACTTCAGCATCAGTCAGCAGTGAAGTCAATAAAAATAATAATGTTTCTATTGAGTTTATGGCCAGATGGGATAGGGATGTCACGCGGCTAGGCACCACATTTATTAACACGGATTTCTCTCACGAGCTTGTAAATAACATGGAAGTTATAGGCTCCATTAGGCTAGGACTATCTCGAACGGATGAATACTCATGGGAAAGCTTAAGGCGCGTCTCCGCTGCATTAAGGTGGAAGGACGGCATCTCAGATAAATGGAGCACATCGATTAAACTCAAAGCCCAAACAGGATATAAAGGCATCTCTATGGAAGGTTTTGCAATTGATTTTAGCGAGGCCGTACGTCTTAAGCCTACGCTTTATTATAAAGCATCAAAACGTGTTAGATTAAGCTTCTCTGCTGAGTGGTTTTTTAGGCCAGTATACAGCACTTATGAATGGAGCGACACAAGGCTGAGAATTTCCATGAAAAAAAAGATTGCAAAACGTAGGTATTTAACTCTTGGATACCAGATTCAACAACCCCGAACAGGAACTGATCCGTGGACAGAACACACGCTAATTTGTAGTTTCGATTTGAGAAAAAAGAAAATAAAGAAAGATAATTAACTTTGTTAGTAGAAAACACTTGGTTATCAACAGTCCTTGGCTATCTTTGCACCCCCAAAATTTGGGGAATTTTGAACACGCAACACATTCGCTGTGGATACTTTAAGTTACAAAACTCTCTCCGCTAATAAGGAGAACGCAGATAAGAAATGGCTATTAGTCGACGCTGAGGGACAAACCCTAGGTCGAATCGCTTCTGAAGTCGCTAAGCTACTTCGTGGAAAGCATAAGCCTAACTTTACACCACACGCTGATTGTGGTGACTACGTAGTAGTCATCAACGCAGAGAAGATTTCTCTATCAGGTAAGAAGTGGGACCAAAAAATTTACATGCGTTACACTGGTTACCCAGGTGGCCAACGCACACGCACAGCAGCTGAGGTTATGGCTCGTAAACCATTTTCTATGGTTGAAGAGGCTGTAAGAGGGATGTTACCTAAAAACATTTTGGGCCGTGCTCTTTTCCGCAACATGCACGTATATGTAGGACCTAACCACAAGCATGAGGCTCAACAGCCAACTGTTATGACCTTCAAAACTAAATAATGGACGTAATCAATACATCAGGTCGTCGTAAAGACGCAGTAGCTCGCCTATACCTTTCAGACGGAAAGGGTGCTTTCACAATTAACAAGCGTGATTACAAAGACTACTTTCCAACAGGAACACTACAGTACAAGATTAACCAGCCGTTTGAGATAACAGAGACTTCTGGGAAGTATGATGTTAAAGTTAACGTAAGTGGTGGAGGTATCACAGGTCAAGCTGAGGCAGTACGCCTGGCGATTTCAAAAGCATTAATCGAAATAGATCCTGAGTATAAGCCAGCTTTAAAAGCACAAGGCTTAACAACTCGTGATCCACGTATGGTTGAACGTAAAAAGTTCGGTCGTAAGAAAGCTCGTAAAAAAGAACAGTTCTCGAAACGTTAATGGCAGCTGCCTGACACGTATTCATTTATTATTAATTCGTTTAGCATCCAAATTCTTAAGACTCACCCGAGTGGCTACTTAGGAATTGTTTAAACCAGGAAAGTAAACCATCATGGCTCGTACAAATTTCGACCAATTACTAGAAGCCGGATCTCATTTCGGCCATCTTAAGCGCAAGTGGAATCCACATATGGCGCCCTACATCTTCGCTGAGAAGAAAGGAATTCACATCATTGATCTGTATAAGACTATCATTAAGATAGACGAAGCAGCAGCTGCAATGAAGCAAATAGCTAAAAGCGGAAAGAAGATCCTATTTGTTTCTACAAAGAAGCAAGGGCAGGATATCATCGCTACTCACGCAAAAACCATAGGCATGCCTTACGTTACTGAGCGTTGGTCAGGTGGTATGTTGACAAACTTCGGTACTATCCGTAAGGCGATTCGTAAGATGACCCAAATCGATAAGATGGAAGTTGACGGAACTCTTGCTATTCTATCTAAGCGTGAGCGTCTTCAAGTAGCACGTCAGAGAGCAAAGCTTGAGAAGAACCTCGGTTCAATTGTCGACATGACTCGACTACCAGCCGCGATTTTTATTGTTGATACTACTAAGGAGCACATTGCATTAGCAGAAGCTAAGAAATTAAACATCCCTGTTTTCGCTATTGTTGATACTAATAGCGATCCGCGTACAGTTGATTTCGTGATTCCAGCGAATGATGATGCGTCGAAGTCTATCGACTTAATCACACGCGCACTTGCTGAAGCAGTAGCTGAAGGATTAAACGAGCGTCAAGCTGAAAAAGCGTCAAGCGATGCTAAAGCTGAAAAAGTAAAAGAGGCTGCGGAAGCTGAAAAAGCTAAGGAAGCTGTCGAAGCACAAGCACTAGCGGAAGAAGCTGCTGCAGGTGAGGCAACTGAAGAAGCTCCTGCTGAGACACCTGCCAAAGAAGCTCCAGCTAGAAAACCTCGTAAAAAGATTGCTAAGAAAGCACCTGCTGCTACGAAGGTAACTGAGGAGCCTAAAGCCTAATTACTAAGACTACAATTACACAATCATGAGCATTACAGCTGCTGAAGTAAACACGCTCCGTAAGCAAACGGGAGCAGGCATGATGGATTGCAAAAATGCACTCCAAGAAGCCGAAGGGAATATGGAAAAAGCAATTGAAGTTCTTCGTTTGAAGGGCCAAAAAGTTGCTGCTAAACGTTCGGATCGTGATGCTAGTGAGGGAGCGATTCTCTCAGGCATTAACACGAACGGAACATACGGTGTTGTTTTGTCATTGAACTGTGAAACAGACTTCGTTGCAAAGAACGAAGCTTTCATCTCAGTTGCCCAAATTCTTTTAGACCTCGCTATTGCAGAAGGTTGTGAGAGTAAGGACAGTCTCCTAGCATTAAACTACCCAGGGTCTGATGAGACTGTTGCAGAAAAGATTATTACAGAAACAGGTAAAATCGGTGAGCGTCTTGAGATTGGAGATTTTCAATCCTTAAATGGAGATTCTGTGACTGCATACATTCATCCTGGAAACAGGCTAGCTACTATTGTTAGTTTTTCTGGATCAGTTGATACTTCAGTAGGGCGTGATGTTGCAATGCAAACTGCAGCAATGTCACCAGTAGCGGTAAACGAAGCGAGTATTCCTGCTGATTTAATCGAGAAGGAAAAGGCTATCGGAAAAGATCTAGCTATTCAAGAAGGGAAGCCAGCAGATTTAGCTGAGAAAATTTCTTTAGGCCGCTTGAACAAATGGTTCAAAGAGGTTACTCTAGTTAACCAGCCGTTCATTAAGGATAACAAGCAGACGGTTGCACAATATGTAGCTTCATCTTGTCCTGGTGCTGAGGTAACTGGCTTTAGCCGAGTTGCTTTATCGTAAGGTTACATCAAATAATATTATAAAGAAGACCGCAACTGCGGTCTTCTTTTCGTTTAAGCCTTTTTGTTTGTCTTGTTTGTCGGATATTCGCAATAGCAATGAAGTATAAAAGAATTCTCCTCAAACTGAGCGGCGAAGCCTTGATGGGTGAAAAGCAGTTCGGAATCGATAATGAGCGATTAGCTCAATACGCAGCAGAAATAAAAACGATAGTAGATAAAGGCGTCGAATGCGCTATCGTAATAGGTGGAGGAAATATTTTTCGAGGCGTACAGGCTGAGGAAGGTGGGATGGAGAGGACACAAGGCGATTACATGGGCATGCTTGCTACTGTGATTAATGCTATGGCTCTTCAGAGCTCTTTAGAACAAATAGGAGTAGACACTCGACTACAATCGGCTATCGAGCTTAAACAGATAGCGGAACCCTTCATTAGACGTCGAGCTGTGAGACACCTTGAAAAGGGAAGAGTTGTGATTTTCGGTGCCGGTACTGGTAGCCCATTCTTCACAACAGATTCGGCAGCTGCTCTAAGAGCCGTGGAAATTGACGCAGATGTGATCTTAAAAGGGACTCGTGTAAATGGTATTTATACGGCTGACCCAGAAAAAGATCCAACGGCAGTTAAATACGATAAGATTACATTCCAAGAAGTATTTGAAAAAGGATTGAAGATTATGGACATGACCGCCTTTACCCTTTGTAATGAAAACAACTTGCCTATTATCGTTTTTGATATGAATACATCGGGTAACTTACTAAGCGTAATTAACGGAGACGACATAGGGACTATTGTAACCTCTAAATAGCAGAACGATGAACGAAGAAGTTGAAATGGCGATGGATGAAGCGAAAGAGCAAATGGAAAAAGCTCTTGAACGTTTGCAAGGTGAGCTAAGAAAAGTAAGAGCAGGGAAAGCTCATCCATCAATGCTAGAGAGCGTTAAAGTGGATTACTACGGCACCATGACCCCCGTTAGTCAAGTGGCTAACGTTAACACAACTGATGCGCGAACACTTATCGTTCAGCCATGGGAAAAGCCTATGCTTGACCCTATTTCTATGGGGATAATCAATGCGAATTTGGGATTGAACCCCATGAATAACGGAGAAGTTCTAATCATTAATGTCCCACCCCTCACTGAAGAAAGAAGAATAGAGCTTTCAAAAAGAGCTAGATCGGAAGGTGAAGCGGCAAGGGTTTCGATTAGGAACGCCAGAAAGGACGCTAACGATTTATTGAGATCAGCTAAAGAGGACGGACTAAGTGAGGATATGCAAAAGACAGGGGAGGCTCAAATCCAGGACCTAACGAATGCTTACACGAAGAAGGTTGAGGATATATTAGCCGCAAAAGAGGCTGATATTATGACTATCTAATATTCCGAAGCAATAGCCCTTGCTTCTGTGTCTGAGGCGATGAGCCCAGCCAAATCCGGATTAAGTTCATAAGATACTTTTGCTAACGCGTGTTCTACCACGCTAGGTAATTCCGAAAATTTAATTTCATCATTTAAAAATCTTGCAACGGCGACTTCATTTGCCGCGTTAAGAATTGCCGGATAATTTCCGCCTTTTTGCAAGGCCGTAAAAGCAAGTTGTAAATTTCGGAAGGCCTTAAAGTCCGGCTGCTCGAATGTTAATTCTGGGTGATCTAGGAAGTTGAACCTAGGGAAATTATTCTTTAACCGCCGAGGATATGTCAAAGCGTATTGAATAGGGAGCTTCATGTCGGGCAATCCCATTTGGGCTTTCATAGACCCATCCTCAAATTGAACGATGCTATGAATTATAGATTGAGGATGAACGATTATTTCGATTTGGTCTGCATTAACATCAAATAACCACTTCGCTTCAATCACCTCCAACCCTTTATTCATCATAGAGGCGCTATCAATAGTGATTTTCGCCCCCATAGTCCAGTTAGGGTGCTTGAGTGCCTGAGACTTCGTAACAGTAGCTAATTGCGACTCGTTAAACCCTCTAAATGGTCCACCAGAAGCAGTTAGAACTATTTTTTCTATGGGATTTCCGAACTCACCTGCTAAGCACTGGTAAATTGCGCTGTGCTCTGAGTCAACGGGATGAATAAACACACCAGCCTTGGCGGCCTCCGCCGTAACTAATTCTCCAGCCACGACCATGGTCTCCTTGTTCGCGAGTGCAATGTGCTTGCCGGAACGAATTGCGCTAAGAGTGGGGCGTAACCCAGCCGCGCCGACTAAACCTGTTAGCACCATGTCTATCCCCTCCATCTCCACCACTTGCTCTAGTGAGTCAGCTCCAGAATAAACTTTAATATCCAAAGAAGATAATGCGTCATATACCTTTTCTCGTAGAGAAGATTCAGCAATCACAACAGCGTTAGGTTTGAATTCTATTGCTTGTGAGATTAAAAGATCAGCATTTCTTCCTGCGGTTAAGACCTCCACGTGAAGAACGTCGGACTGCTCTCTTATTACGTCTAGTGCCTGGGTTCCTATGGATCCTGTTGATCCTAGAATTGCAATCCCGCGAGTCTTCTCCTTTTCCATCATAGGAATCCGCACTCGAGTTTTGCTTCTTCACTCATCATATCTTGAGTCCATGGCGGGTCGAAAACTATAGCAACCTTAGCTCCAGTTACACCATCCATAGCAGCTACTTTATCCTCTACATCCTTAGGCATGCTTTCCGCTACAGGACAGTTAGGTGAGGTTAAAGTCATGTCAATATCTACGAACCCCTCATCATTGATTTTTACTTCATATATGAGGCCAAGCTCGTAAATATCTACGGGTATTTCAGGATCGAAAATGGTTTTTAGAACCACTATTATTTCGTTAGTTGAGGGTAAGGCCATAGCTTAAGTAGATTCGGGACGCATTTGAGGAAAGAGAAGAACTTCTTGGATTGAGGTTTGGTCTGTAAGCATCATAACAAGCCTATCTATACCGATTCCCACACCGCTAGTGGGAGGCATGCCGTATTCAAGAGCTCTAAGGAAATCCTGGTCTATGAACATCGCCTCATCGTCACCCCTTTCCGCTAGCTTTACTTGTTCCTCGAAACGTTCCCTTTGGTCTATAGGGTCGTTAAGCTCAGAGTATGCATTCGCTACCTCTGTGCCATTTATAAAAAGCTCGAAACGCTCAGTGTAACCCTGCTTATCTCTGTGCGCCTTTGTAAGCGGCGACATGTCAATAGGATAATCTGTAATGAAAGTCGGCTGGATGTAGGTGTGCTCACACTTCTCCCCGAAAATCTCATCAATCAATTTTCCTCTACCCATACTAGATTCGGTTCCTATGCCGAGCGCTTTGCAAGCTGCTCTTAGACCATCTTCGTCGAGAGCATCGATATCAATTTTCGTGTGCTCTAGTATAGCATCGCGCATTGTAACCCTGGCATACGGAGGACTGAAATCAATTTCAGTTCCAGCTAAAGTTGCAGAAGTTTTCCCATGAACAGACTTACAGACTTCACCAATTAGCCTTTCCATTGCGCCCATCATCCAGTTGTAATCCTTGTACGCAACATAAAGTTCAAGCACTGTGAACTCAGGATTGTGAGTCCTGTCCATACCTTCGTTTCGGAAGTTTCTACTGAACTCATAAACCCCCTCAAACCCCCCAACGATCAATCTCTTCAGGTACAACTCATTTGCAATACGCAAGTAAAGCGGAATATCTAATGCGTTATGGTGAGTTGCGAAGGGCCTTGCTGCGGCACCTCCGGGGATGGGTTGTAACACGGGTGTGTCTACTTCGAGCCATCCTTGAGCATCAAAATTATCACGGATAGCTTTGATGATATTGCTTCTAGCTATAAACGTATCCTTCACATTATCGTTTACAACGAGGTCTACGTAACGCATTCTATAACGCAATTCAGGGTCAGAAAAAGCATCGTGCACATTTCCTTCGTCGTCGGTTTTCACGGCGGGTAATGGCCTGATGGATTTCGCGAGGACAGTTAATTTGCTAACCCTTACGCTACACTCGCCGACTTTAGTCAGAAAAGTTTTCCCTTCAACACCTATGAAATCACCCCTATCCAACAGCTTTTTAAACACGGTATTATACAAGGTTTTATCCTCACCCTCACAGATTTCATCGCGATTAATATATAGCTGTATAGAGCCTTCCGAATCTTTCAGCTCAGCAAAAGAAGCCTTACCCATAATGCGTCTGTTCATGAGGCGACCAGCCATTTTCACCTCCACTCCTTCTTCGAAATTCTCCACCAGGGACGCACTGCGATGGCTTACCTTAAACTCGGCAGCCGGAAACGGATCAATTCCTAAATCCCTTAATTGCTGTAATGAGCCTAACCTAATAGTTTCCTGTTCACTCCTATTCATGTAACAAAGGTACGATTACAATCCCGGCATTTTCCTGACAATCACAAGGGTTAAAAATGTAATTGTGCACTAAATCAAGTTCAACAATATGGTCGCGTGATACTTGCAGGCCTTACCTTCGCAATTGATTAACACGAACTGAACCTTTATGTCAGAAATGAGAAACCTTATTGAAAGTGTTCCAAACCAAATTGGAGCGATGGTTTCTGCTCTTAAAGACACAGACTCCCAGAAGCATGATGATCTCGCTAAAGGATTCACTCCATCGGGAGTATTAATTCTAGGCATGGGAGGTTCGGGTATTGGAGGAGCCATTATGGCGTCCATACTTGAAAATAGCAGCACCATACCAGTAGTCTCATCCTCTAATTATTCGGTTCCTTCTTGGGTAAATTCAACGACGTTGGTAGTGGCGTGTTCATACTCAGGTAATACGGAAGAAACAATAGCTTCTGTGACCGAAGCTTTCGAAATGGGCGCGAAAATTGCCTGCATTTCTTCTGGGGGTAAACTTACAGATCTAGCTAAAGAAAACGTCTGGCCAATTGTTACCCTGAAGGGTGGTCACCCTCCGAGATCTCAATTCGTAAGTAGTTTTACGTGTCTAGCGTGGACGCTATTGCGGTTTCGGTTAATTGAGAAAGAAATGTATTTAGACCTTGCGGGGACTAAAGAATCGATAGAAGATTCTAAAGAGAGAATCAGCATAAAGGCTGAAGCATTAGCGGATCTCTTAGATGGAAAGGAGGTGTTTATATACTCGGGCATGATGATGTCTTCTGTAGCGACGAGATGGCGTCAACAGTTAAATGAAAACAGTAAGCTATTAGTCAACACTCACGTTTTTCCAGAAATGAATCACAACGAGCTTGTGGGCTGGACGTACAGTGAGGGACTGAGGGTGGTAGTGGTTTTACACACTCCAGAAGATCACGAGCGTACCCAAATCAGAATGAAATTGAGTGCTGAAATTTTTCAGGAAGCTGGATCTGATGTGATTTTTGTAGAGCCAGAAGGGGATAATAAAATGCAGAGACTCATGGATTTAGTGTACTTAGGTGATTACCTCTCTTTAATTTTAGCCGAGCGCGCTGGTGTGGATCCGGTGGAGATACACAACATCACAAGGCTAAAGAACGCTTTAGAAAAAGTCTAGCGAGATGGGTTTGCTCCAGTTCGAAGACTTAGGCACGATGAGGTATAAGCCGTGTTGGGATTATCAGGAGAAGATTTTTAAAACGATAATCCAAAGGAAAATAGACAGGCGAGATGCCGCAGATGATGCCGCATTAATTAAGCTACCTATTCCCACTAGCCGACTACTGTTCGTTGAACACAATCATGTTCTTACTCTCGGCAAAAGCGGTGATGCTGATAATGTATTAGTTAATCCAGCTAGGCTTGCAGAATTAGGGGTGGACTATTTCCCCATTAACAGAGGTGGCGACATCACTTATCACGGACCAGGTCAGTTAGTAGCTTATCCCATAATGGATCTAGATCAGTACTTCACAGATATTCATAAATACCTACGAATGTTAGAGGAGGCGGTTATACGAACTTGTGCTGACTATGCTATTATTGCTGGCAGGATAGAAGGATTGACAGGGGTTTGGGTTGATGTTGAAAGTGGTAACAAAGCTAGAAAAATTTGTGCTTTTGGAGTTAAGTCAAGCAGGTGGGTGACGATGCATGGTCTAGCTTTTAATGTGGATTCAGACCTGGACTTCTTCAACCTCATAGTTCCATGTGGCATAGTCGATAGAGGCGTGACATCGATCTCTAAAGAGATGGGACGAAAAGTTTCGTTGGACGAAGTTAAGCCTCGTCTAAAGCATCACTTGCAGAGCCTCTTTGGCTGGGATGAAACTTCAGGCTTAGATTCTGCGGAAAAATGCTGAAATTGCAAGTATGAAAAAACTTAAAAGACTTATCGGATACCTGTTGATTATTTGCTCTTCTACAGTTGCCCTAGCAATGCTCACAGATCACATGTATATTTTTGAGGGGATTAAACAAGCTTGGCTTAAGGGAGATACCTCGGGAAATATTGACGACTTACAGTACGCTATCGACACACGAGTATTATCACCGACTGATCCTTCGCCTTGGGCTGAGGCAGAGGATATGAATTCTTTTGAGTTATCAGAATCAACTCTCAACTATATGGAAGGGGAGGAGATAGCTAGTTTTCTGGTGATTAAAAACGATACAATTCTTTTTGAGAAATATTGGCTGGGTCATAATGAGAAAACCCTTTCAAATTCATTTTCTATGGCAAAGACCGTGGTTGCAATGGCGATAGGGCTTGCAGTAGAAGAAGGTCTTATTGATGTGAAGGCTCTAGTCTCGACATACCTACCTAGGTTTAAAGATGGACTTGGCGAGACCCTTACAGTTGAGCATTTATTGCAAATGAGGTCTAACATCCCTTTTGGTGAGAGTTATACGAACCCTTTTGGGTTTCCAGCAAAAGCGTATTACAAAGCAGATAACAGAGCTTTATTAAATCCATATAGACCTATTTCTACTCCTGGTTCTATTTGGGAATACCAAAGCGGAAACACCATGCTCCTATCAGAAATTCTTTCGAGTGTGCAGGATAAAACCCTTGCAGAATATGTTTCAGAGGGGATATGGGGGCCTATACATGCGGAGCATAATGCAGAGTGGGGGCTTGATGCGGTCGATGGTATTGAAAGAAGCTTCGCGCAGTTCTATTCTACAACTCGAGATTTCGCGCGTTTCGGTAAACTAATCCAAGACGGAGGAATGGTTGACTCAACACAGGTCATAGCAGCTTCTTTCATAGCAGACATGATCACACCAGTTTTAGATGATGATCTAAATGTTAGTGCGTCCCATTATGGGTATCAAATTTGGTTGGGGCATACTGATGATGGTGTAGAATTCTCATTTTTGCGTGGACACAGATGTCAATATGTAATTTCTATTCCTTCAGAAAACTTGGTTATTGTCAAGACGGGCTATAAAAGAAATATGGAATTAAAGAGATTTGTCAGTTTAGACACGTACATTTATATTGAAGCTGCTCTGCAGATCGCGAATCAATAAACGAAAAAACTGAATATTACAACGAGTATAAACTCAATCCCTACAGTTATAAAGAATTATTTATTTGTGTGATTTTTCGGAATAGTTTCGAGAAAAATCACAAATGCGCCGTAACCTAAATGTCCTTGTAGTAGATGATGAAGCTCCAGCACGGGAGCTGATGTGTCGTCAAATAGAAAGATGCTGCCCCTCACTTGAAGTTGTTCAAACAGCTTCAAGTGCTAAAGAAGCCAGAGCCATAATTGACTCAACCTCTCCAGACGTTGTCTTTTTAGATATACAAATGCCCCACGAATCTGGTATAGAGTTAGTGGAGAAGTATAAAGACAGAGACTTCTATGTTGTCTTCGCGACTACCTATCATGAGTATGCTGTTGAAGCACTTCGGCATAGAGCTTTCGATTACTTGCTTAAACCGATTGATAAGGATGAACTCACAGCTTGTACCAGGAGGATACTGATGCACTACTATACGAATTCAAAAAAGGGATTAATAGTAAATCGTCCAGTACCTAAAAGATTAGAGCTGTCTACATCAGGTAAAAAGCATTTTGTAAAATATGATGACATCATGCATATTGAAGCGTGTGGGAGTTATTCTACGATATTTCTTAAGTCAGGTAAAAGACTTACTATATCGAAGAACTTAAAAAAAGTCGAGCGTATGCTAGATGACGAGATGTTTTTCAGAGTTCATAATAGTCAAATAGTACACTTAAGTAAAATACACACCTGCAATTATAGAAACCAAACCATTATTTTAGAAAACGGCAAAGAAGTGCCACTCGCTGTAAGAAAACGAGAAAAATTACGACATCAAATGAAAGTTATGTTAGCCAGTTAACAAAGACAGAGCTTTACAAGATTACTTTTGCGTTATGCAAAAAGACATTCGTCTTCTAGACACTACATCATTAACAGAAGCAATGGTTGCTCTCGGCGAGAAACCATTTCGTGCTAAGCAGTTAGAAGAATGGATTTGGACTAAAGCAGCTGGATCTTTTGATGAGATGACGAATTTATCTAAGTCCTTTCGCGAGAAATTAAAAGTTGAGTTTTATCTCAAGAGAATTTCTCTTTCGGAAAAACAACTAAGTAGAGACGGAACGGTTAAATGTGCATTCGAGGTTGAGAAAATTAAACCGACTGATCTTAATGTTGTAGAGGGGGTTCTGATTCCAACTAAATCTAGGATGACAGCCTGTATTTCATCTCAGGTTGGCTGTAGCTTAGCCTGTACTTTTTGTGCTACAGGGAGGTTGAAGTTGATGAAGAACTTAAGCGGCGCGGAGATGTATGATCAAGTTGAGATGCTAGCCACAATTGCTCGCGAAAATCACGAATCGACTCTTTCTAACATCGTTTATATGGGGATGGGAGAGCCGCTGCTGAACTATTCAAACGTCATTAAAAGCGTTGAAAGAATCTGCGGAACTCCAGGGCTTGGGATGTCACCGAAACGCATTACAATTAGCACTGCGGGTATTGCCAAGGCGATAAAGAGATTAGGAGATGATGAGGTGAAATTTAATTTGGCCCTAAGCCTTCATGCAGCGAACGACGAAAAGCGAAGTGAAATCATGGCTATCAACGACTCTAATAATATCGAGGCGTTAGCTGAAGCGTTAAAGTATTTCCACGAGAAGACGGGAACGCGGGTGACCTTTGAATACATCATCTTCAAAGATTTTAATGATGGACTCGAAGATGCTCAAGAGCTTGCAGAATTTTGTAAAAATGTACCCTGTAAAGTCAATATTATTGAATATAACCCCATTGACAATGGAAGGTTTAAGCAAGCTGACGCAGCGAAAGTGGATAAATTTCACGACTTCCTTGAAGAGCGAAACATTATTGTAAATATCAGGCGATCAAGAGGGAAGGATATCGATGCTGCATGTGGGCAGCTAGCGAACAAGAATAAAAGCGGAATGGACTCCTTAAAAAAGCAGGCTAATCCAGCTTAAGAACAGCTAAGAAAGCTGACTGAGGAACCTCGACAGATCCAATTTGGCGCATGCGTTTTTTACCTTTCTTCTGCTTTTCAAGCAGTTTCCTTTTCCTTGTAATATCACCACCGTAACACTTTGCTGTTACGTCTTTCCTCATAGCGCTGATGGTTTCTCGAGAAATTATTTTCGCTCCTATTGCTGCTTGAATTGCGACCATGAATTGTTGGCGTGGGATAAGTTCTTTCAGCTTTATACAAACTTTCTTTCCGAAGGTTTCAGCGTGATCTCTGTGTATTAGAGCAGATAGTGCGTCTACTTGGTCTCCGTTGAGAAGGATGTCTAACTTAACTAGATTTGACTCGCGATATCCATCTGGGAAATAATCGAAGGATGCATACCCTCGAGAAATGCTTTTCAGCTTGTCGTAAAAATCAAATACAATCTCTCCTAGTGGCATCTTGAACGTCAACTCCACCCTGTCTGATGACAGATAGACTTGATTAGTTAATTCACCACGTTTCTGAATGCAAAGGCTCATTATGGGGCCTATATATTCAGATTTGGTAATGATTTGGGCCTTTATATATGGTTCTTCAACTTTATTTAAGTGGTTGTTCTCAGGAAGATCTGACGGGTTGTTAATTGTTTGGACTTCACCATTCGAAAGATGAGCGATGTAGCTAACGTTAGGAACAGTTGTTATAACTGTCATGTTGAACTCTCTCTCAAGACGTTCCTGCACGATTTCCATGTGCAACATTCCCAGGAATCCACAACGAAACCCGAAACCTAAAGCCGCTGAACTTTCCGGTTCGAAAACTAGTGATGCATCATTAAGCTGTAGCTTTTCCATTGAATACCTCAACTCCTCGTAATCATCTGTATCCACTGGGTAGAGCCCAGCAAAAACCATGGGCTTGACATCTTCAAATCCTCTAACTGCACCTTCACAGGGCCTTCCGCTAGTAGTCAATGTGTCACCCACCTTAACCTCTTTAGCGTCTTTAATTCCAGAAATGATATATCCCACGTCACCGGCGGCTAAAGTGTCTTTGGGAATAAGGTCTATTCCGAGAACACCGATTTCGTCAGCGATGTATTCTTTATCTGTAGAAAGAAACTTTACTCGCTCTCTGCGATTGAGTGTACCGTTTACAACTCTGAAATAGGCTATGATACCTCTGAAACTATTAAATACAGAGTCGAATATCATTGCTTGGAATGGCGCTTCAGCATCGCCGCTAGGAGCAGGTACTTTTTCAATGACAGCAGCTAAAATTTCTTGAATACCTAACCCAGACTTTCCACTAGCCGGGATTATATCAGAGGCCTCACAACCTATTAGTTCAATAATTTCATCCCCTACCACTTCTGGGTCAGCAGAATCCAGGTCCATTTTATTCAAAACAGGAATAATTTCTAGGTCGTGTTCTAGTGCTAGATAGAGGTTAGAGATGGTTTGGGCTTCTATGCCCTGAGTAGCATCAACGATTAACAACGCTCCTTCACATGCAGCTATTGAGCGACTTACCTCGTAAGAAAAGTCAACGTGCCCTGGCGTGTCGATTAGGTTCAGGATGTACTCTTCACCGTCAGTATGAGTATGACGCATCTGAATAGCGTGACTTTTTATGGTAATCCCCCTCTCTCTTTCGAGGTCCATATCGTCTAGAGTTTGTTCCTGTAGTTGGCGCTCGTTTATAGTCCCGGTTTCCTGTAATAGTCTGTCAGCGAGAGTACTTTTCCCATGATCAATATGGGCTATTATGCAGAAATTTCTTAGACGTTTCATGTGCTTATTGAGATGCAAAAATAAGCCTGTTCATGGTCAATGCGACAAAGTTGTATTATGCTCTTCAGTCCTTTGTATATTTACAATCGCAAAACGCTTGATTTATGATGATTCGATTCCTGCAGAAAAGCCTTGTTTTTACTTCAATTTGCTTAGCTACAACCTTTTCCGGTTCAGCTCAAAGCAATCTGAACATAGATACAGATACCCGCTCTCCTGAGAAAATACTTCAATCTTATGGAGGATTAGATGCTGCTGTAATACACATGACCCGACCAGAGTGGGACATTGTCCGCGCTTGGGAGGGTTTTGATGAAAACGAGTATTTAGCTGCCCTAAAGAAATTTAAGGACTCACACGGAGAGAAAAGAAAGCAATTAAAAGAGCAGAGGGTTAATAAGGTATTGGATAACCATTGTGGATGTTGGGTAGAGCCAGATGAGACATATATTACACTTGTACCGCCTCCAGGATTAGGAAGTTTAGGCCCTAACGAAGTGGAGTGGGCGTCACAGGGTGGTGCTGGTTGGGATGTAGATTGTTCTTCACCTCCGATAGCATTGCCTGGTTGGACTTTTGAGCTTTATGGAAGCTCTTATTCGGAATTTTACGTCAACTCAAAAGGAATGATTTCTTTCGGTGGCGATGTAATTGACTGGACTCCTACAAGTTTTCCTGAAGCAGAATACAACCAAATTACAGGGTACTGGCAGGACACTGATAATAGATCTACAGGAGAGATTATGTACAAGGTTACTCAGGATGCTATTTATGTGAACTTTGTCGAGGTGGGATATTACAATAACCACAATGACCTTACGAATAACTTCCAAATCATCATCACTCCTAACGATGGAATAATCGGAGACGGAAATAACGCTCAGGTTTGTTACCTAGACATGAACTGGGCTCACGGCGATATCGGAGGAGGAGGAGGATGTTGCGGACCAGACCCAGGAGTTACTGGAGCTGACCAAGCGTCTACTGGTTCTGATGGACCACACGTTCAGTTCGGAAGATTTAATTTACTTGACGATACTTACAACGGACCCTACGGAATAGGTCCTGGCGGCGACGACGGAATTAACTGGCTAGATTACAAGTTCTTCAATTTGAACACAGCTGTGTCGAGCACTAACCTACCCCCAGTTCCCACAGAAAATATAGGGTGCGACACGATTACAATTTGTCTTACCCAATCATATGATATTGGGGTGAATTTCCTAGGGCCTGAGCCTGGGCAGTCTGTGACTCTTGATGTAATTCCAGATCTTATAGGATCGAATGAAATAACTGGCTTTTCCGTGGCTAATGGAGAAACAGCAAGCATAACAGGAACTTTTGTCGGGAACGAGCCGGGAATTAACACGATTACTATTAACGCAATTGACGATGGTATTCCAGCCTCTTCAACTAGCGTGACCATGGTTATTGAAGTGTTAGACGTACTTCCACCAGAGTTAACAGTTGAGGGGAACATGGCTATTTGTGCTGGTTCTGCTACTGAGATTACCGCTCTTGGCGCCTTCGATTCATTCGCATGGAACATTAACAGTCAGTTCGTAAACGATAATGTAGCGAATATACCGTTTGGTGGAACATTCTATGTAACAGGGATTTTAGATGTCGGTTGCCAGGTTCAGACATCATTTTTCATAGACCAGAGCCCCTACTACCTTCCAGATGTAATTTTTGACCCATCACCACCGAACATTTGTTCAGACGACTCTGCATATGTAGAAGTAGTGCCTGCACCAGATGAGAATTTCGTGGGATACACATGGGAAGCGGATTGGAATGGATTGGGCGGAGAGGTATATGCAGAAACTGCAGATGGTGATGGAGCATGGTTATCAGCCGGAATGTATAGGTTGCTTGTTGAGGACGAAGCGGGTTGTTTCGGACAGCGTGTTTTCCAAATTTTTAATGTTGACGCAGAGATTCCAGATATTACGATTCCACCTATGTGTAGTGGACTTGATACTCTGATTTTCGAAGGCGGATATGCAAGCACTAATGAGGGAGACTTAAATATCTACCTCATTACTTCGAATAACGCAGGATGGGAGGGAAGCTTCATTAATGTAATCGTTAACGGAGAGGTTAGCGCCACCATCACATTAACGAATAGCACTTTCGCGACATTTGCAGTTCCGATAGCATTCGGAGACATGATAGAAATAGAATATATCTCTGCTAACCCTGCTAATGACGCTCTAAATCAGATCCAAGTTTACAACTGCTCGAACAGTGGTAACGAAACGATTATTACTACCCTGAGTTCAGGGACAGTTTTCAGTTCTGAAGCTATGTGCACCGTTGAGGAGGCAAATGGATATTGGGAAGAAACTAACGGGCCTGGAACATCTTGGTTTGAGTACACGGACCAGTACAACACTCTTTGGGTACCCACAGAATACGGAATGTATGAGCTGTGTTTCTATGAACAGAACTGTAATATTCCATATTGCTACGATGTTGAAGTAACATTACCTCCTACTATATCGCTAAACGAATCTGAAGTTTTCCTTTGTGACGGAGCTGATATATTGCTAATAGCTGATACTACTGACGCAGGAGGCACGGCTGAAATCAACTGGCCTTATCCAGGGACTGACGATGTAACAGAAAACGTATATAGCTACACTCAATACACATCAACTACCATAGTGGTTGAGATTGAAAATGGTTGTGGTGAGGATGCTGCATCAGTTGATGTTACGGCTTACTTCGCCCCGCTTATTGATAGTATGTTCCTTTGTGATGAGGAGGATGAAGTTGAAATTGATCCTATTGCTGCAGACCAAAATGATGATACTTCTGTATATGACTGGACTTGGAATGGAGACCCAATGGACGGCGAGGATGAAGTAGTCGTTTCTGAGACCGGAAGCTACTGCGTAATTGTAACTAACGAATGTTTCCCAGAGGGAGCTGAGGACTGTGGTTTTGTTGATATTGTAAGCCAAATAGACGATATCTTCCCTCAAGAATCAGGAGGTGCAATTGCAGATTGTGATGGAGAAGGGATTGACGCTGGTGAAACGACGACGATAGAGCTAATCCTACCTAATGAAGACTATGTGGCAACTTGGCCCGACGGCTCCACAGGCCTAACCTGGATAATTCCAGAAGACCTACAAGCCACTGACGCTGAAGGGAATTTATTATGGGACGCAGAAGGCAATCCGATTTGGGCATATAATGGAGGTGATATATGCGTAGAGGTCACCGATCCTTATGGATGTGGTTCAACAGAGCACTGTGTTTTCCTGTACATAGGCCAGACACCCACGATTGATCCGGAAATCAACCTCATAGATCAGATATTTATTGATCCAATTTTATTAATGTGCCCAGAGATTCCATATTACTTTAATCTAAATGCCATAATGCCCGGACCTAGTTCATACAGTGATTTCAGCTGGTGGACGGATTGTGGTGGAGTAAACACATACTTCCCTGCTGGACCCGATAACACCTTTGTAAGTTCTCAATCAGCTTTCGACGACTGCTGGGGACAGATGATTACCATCTCTGGAGCTACAGAGACTCCGTGTGGGGGTGCTACTATGACCCAGGACGTACTAATTGACTTTTGTGAAATCATGATTCCAAATGTATTTACGCCCTACACTGGAGATGACGATAATATTGCGTTTGAGATAGAAGGTCTAGAAAATTACGATGACGTCCTCTTACGCGTATTTGATAGATGGGGCAACTTAGTTTACGAAGACTTTGATTACTCAAACGATGATATGTGGTATGGCGCAGGTTCTGCGGACGGTACGTACTGGTTCACTCTACTCCTTCCCAACGGGATTGAGCAACAGGGAACAGTTACTATTTTTAGAGATAGATAAACAGACTAAGGTTGGCTAAATCACGTACCCAATATGTATGTTCAGATTGCGGAACGAAAACTGCACAATGGGTAGGTAAATGTCCTGCATGTAAGGAATGGAACACTCTACAGGTTGAAACGGTTATCTCAGATTCAGGTAAACGCGCCCATAGAAGAGTAACATCTACTTTATCTAACAGAATAGTCGCGCCCACCCCGCAGCCATTAGCTAACGTAAAGCTCGACGCAACAGTCCGCCTTTCTACTGGAGAATCAGAATTAGATAGAGTCCTCGGTGGTGGAGTAGTTCCAGGGTCTTTGATGCTTCTCGGTGGAGAGCCAGGAATAGGAAAATCGACCCTTATGCTCCAAGCAGCTATGCTCATAAGCGCTTCGAATAAGAAGGTCCTGTATGTCAGTGGGGAGGAAAGTCCTGAGCAGGTAAGGATGAGAGCAGAGAGGATAGGAGCAGTTCCAGAAACCCTAATGATTTTGCCAGAAACTAGGGTTCCTATGATACTCTCAGCCCTGCAAGAGGATGAGTATTCTGCTCTTGTGATTGATTCAGTCCAAACCCTCGACCAACCCGATGTCGACGGAGTACCTGGATCTGTTTCACAGATAAGAGAGTCCGTAGCTGCGATCACAGCCTTTGCAAAGTCGTGTAACCTCCCGGTATTTCTAGTAGGACATATCACTAAAGAGGGTTCCCTAGCTGGTCCTAAAGTTTTAGAGCACATGGTCGATGTCGTTCTGCAATTTGAAGGAGATCGCAACCATGCATATAGGATGTTGAGAGCTTTGAAAAATAGGTTTGGTACGACTTCAGAACTAGGAATTTATGAAATGATGGGCAATGGTTTGATAGCCGTTGAAAACCCCAGCGAAGTGCTGCTAGGCGATGCTGGCGATGCGTCTAGTGGCTCTGCTATTTCTGTAAGTCTAGAAGGGGTAAGACCTCTTTTGGTTGAAGTCCAAGCGTTAGTCAGCACAGCTGTATATGGTACACCTCAAAGATCCGGTACAGGATTTGATCTTAGGAGGTTGAATATGTTACTTGCTGTTTTAGAGAAGCGTTGTGGATTTAAACTCGCTTCTTTTGATGTTTTCCTGAACCTTGCGGGAGGGTTAAAAATTATCGACCCAGCAAACGATTTAGCTGTAGTAGCAGCCATTCTTTCATCAAGCCTAGACCTTCCTTTAGATCGAGACACGTGTTTCGCCGGAGAAGTGGGATTAAGTGGCGAGATAAGACCGGTAGCGAGGCTTGATGCCAGAATGGCAGAAGCTGCAAGGTTAGGAATGAAGAGAATGCTTATCAGTGGCCATGGAAAAATCCCTAAAGCTCCAGCAGGTCTAACGCTTGTTGCTATAAAAAGGGTAAGCCAGGTACACGGAGTAATTTTCTAAACACCTGCAAGTACTACTACGAACTCGCCTCTCGGGGATTTCTCCTTAAAGTGCTGTAAAGCATCCTCTACTGTACCCCGAATAATCTCCTCATGGAGTTTGCTGAGCTCTCTACACAGAGCTATTCTTCTATCGCCACACTTGTATTTCACCAGCTCTTCTAAAAGTTTAATCACTCTATGAGGAGATTCGTACAGAACGACAGTTTTCTCTTCGGTAATAATTGCTTGAAGACGTTTTTGACGCCCTTTTTTATGAGGTAAAAACCCCTCAAACACAAATCGGTCGCATGGCAGTCCAGAGACTACTAGAGCAGGAACGAAAGCAGTTGCACCGGGCAAACAACTCACCACAATATCCGCTTCGACACATGCTCTAACAAGTAAAAATCCAGGGTCAGAAATTGCGGGCGTTCCTGCATCGGAACACAATGCATAATTAGCTCCTGACTTGATAGCATCTACAATTGCTTCTACGGCTCTATGCTCGTTATGTAGATGAAATGAACGAGTGGGGGTGTCAATGCTTAAATGCCTGAGCAACTTTCCGGTAGTGCGGGTATCCTCTGCTAAGATTAGATCGGCATTTTTCATCACCTCTTTTGCGCGCTCTGTAATGTCTTGTAAGTTTCCTATAGGCGTTGGGACGATATCTAACCTTCCGTACTCCATTATTTAACGAAGATTCTAGGAATGCGTTGTTCAAAGGTGGCGCGCGCAAGAGCTACATCTTCTGCAGGTCCAGAGGGATTAATTGCTTCCTGAAAAACGTCTTTAGCTTCTTCTGGATTCTGACAATCATCAACTGCGTCAAGCATGTCATTAAAGGAAACATCGCTATTTGAAAATAGTACCGAAGTAAAATTAGCTCGTTCAATTATTGTAAGACCCTCTCCGACTGAAGATAGAGGTAGCATTTGATGCTTATCAACTAACGACTCCGAATGAACCTCAGCAATAGAATCAATTAAGTTTACCTGTGATTCTGATATCAAATCATATTCCCCACCCTCTTCTTCTCTTAACGCAAGGGCTTCATAAGCCTTATGTCTTAGCACAGTAAGGCGTTCGTATAAATCTCTAGATTTAATTTGTAATTCTAACAGAGATTTATTTGAGACCTCACCATTTGATAACTCGTTAACACCCTCCTCTAGCTGTTTTGCTAACGATTTCAGTGGTATGTGTTTTTCTGTTTCCATAACGGATGACTTCAGCAACAAAGATACATACGCAATTTAAAAATCTTCATCATCTTCATCATCTAAACTTGATGGCTGATTATTGTTGTTACGTTGCTTAGATTTAGTTTTTTTCTCTTCAGCAGGTTCGCTTTTTACCTCTTCCTCTTCTTCGTTTTCTGGTGATTCACTCTCAGGTGATTCTTTCTCATCAGTCCCTTCCCCTCTTAATGAATTTTTAATCCTCTCTACCTCTGCAGCGATTGACTTCCTTCGGTGTTCTCTAGCAGCACTCCTATCATACCCATATTCAGGTAAATCTAATGTCCCGTCCATACTTAAAAAGAACATATTACCTAATCCATCATCCTGAATATCCCCAAAGTCACCCTGTTTATTATCTTTCAAGTCCCTTAGAGCAAACCCCAAAGTGTAATTAATTTTCCCAGAAAACTCATGCATGCCCTCTATGCTGACACCCATAGCAGAAGAGTGAATATTGAGAAATGGAATTTCAGTCACAGAACCAGCAACTCTTATAGGGCTTTCTAGGTAATCAAATTCGATATCTGAAAGCCTTGATCTTAAATCTTCAGGGTCCACTAGAGGCGCTACTAACCTATGAGCTTTAAGGTAATCCGCTACATCATTAAACATCTCAAGCCCTCTTAACCTTCCGTTAGAGATACTCACATCAAGATCCACGCCTATTTCTTCATACAAAAACTCACCACTTTTATCCCAACCTAAATGAATGGTTCCAGCCACATTAGCCATCCCTTTGAGATGTTCAGCTCGGAGTACGGTTTGGCCAAAATTATTATAAGTCCTAAAAAGGTCCTTAACAGAAATATCAGTCGTGGTGCCAGAGAGCCCCATTATTAAGCCAGGACCACTGACTCTAACAGAACCGTCCACCCTAGCTGACCCGCTCAAACCTTCTATTTTTGCGTGAGTTATCTTCACTTTCTTAGGTGTAATATTCCCTAAGGCATTGAAAGCTCGACATTCTAACCCATCCCAATATAAATTAGTGGAATTGATTTGATAAGCTAGTCTTGAGCCATGAGGAAGAAAAACGATATCGTCTGTTTCTTCAGTATCAGAGAGGTTTTCCCACCAGGACATTATAGAATCGATAACGATGCTTTCTGCATCAATACCGACATTCCCCTTCACCTCTCCACCCTCAACAACTCTAGAAAGAGAATTAATCGAAGCTTGAAAAACACCGATATTACCCGCCCAATTATAATTGATATTATCTATTTCTAACTTATCTGATTTGACTCCTAGTCTAATATTATCGAGGGTGTAAGGCGAGGAATTTAAGGCACCGCTCAAGCGCTCACATTCTATGGAGATATCTTCGTAGGCAAAAGTTGATGAAGGTGAAATGGACATACGTCCACTGAGTTTAATAACGCCACTATTAGGTAATGCAATCATATCGGGTCCGCTAAGAGAGGGAACCCAGCTGGTGTATTTCGAGCTTAAATCAAGTTCTGCTGTACCGGTAAGTGATAAAGCATTTGACTTTATGTCTGCAGTAGCGCCTGAAACCGCTAAGATTAAACCATTAGAGTTTGCGTTAAGTGATTTTATTTGCAAGCTGGTTGTAGAGCTTTTAAAAGAATGAACGATGTGTAATTCAGAACTTACCCGACCTGTTTTATTCATGGACAACCCTGTAATCGAGGGTGCTAAAGCGAAATGAGCTTCGGGGAAATGTACGTCTAGCTTCATCACTTTAGGTGTCGCGTCTATACTGACGGAGGCAGCGCCATCGTATGAAAAACCTCGAATTAGTTGTGGGTCGTTGAGGAGGGTTTCAAGTTTTTGTATGGTGATGCGGTTAATTTTACACTCGGCTGTCCACTGAAACTCGGGATTTATATTTACAACCCCTATTACGGATAGATCATTTACTACCCCATCTTGAATTATGGCAGTTAATCCAGCAGAAAGCTCACCCTCGATGTCTATTTCGAGATAACCGTATAGAGGCTGGGTTGCTGTTGCGAGACCATTAATCAGAAGGTCATCGAAGGAAACAACTACGCTGCTCTCAGTAATTTCACTATGAGAAATATGCCCCTGATAGTTATCCCCGTTTGACAACCCCGCACTCAAATCAATGTCGATGAACTCTATAGAATTGATGGAAAAAGTACTCGTAGAATCATTGCGGGGCACTAGTACTTGGGTGTTCCAACTGCCATCGATAAATTCAGATAAATTTATCCTTCCAGCCTCCAGTGCTAAGGACCTTATAATAGGCTCACCGAATATAACTTCCCACAAGGAAAACATTACTCCGAGTCGCCCTGCTTCTAATAAATAATTCTCGCTAGACGTGTTTGTGATATTAGACTCAAGGATTTTAATATCTAATAAATCGACACTTATCATAGGGAATTCAGACCAAATTGAGATATCTACAGCCCCAATTACAAGCTCAGTGTTTACCCTACTTTGAATAGCCTCCACGGCTTTTAACTTCCAAGAGTCGCCACTGATAAATACAAAGACAGAGATAACCCCCACTAAAAGTAGAACCCCACCTATAAGCAGAAAAGCTATCCGTTTTTTCTTCATTTCACATAATTGCCTATCGAAGAAAGCCCTCCTTTAGTGATTAACTCTCTGAAAGCAATATTGTTTTCAGGATTCAAATGATATTCCTTCAACTCAGAATCATCGACGCTTTCAGCAACCCATTCAACGCCTTCTTCACCTAGAACAAGCTCCCATATCTTAACTTTTTCTTCGTCATTTCCATCAAAGGTGTAAACGTGAAGCACGCCCTGAGTTATTTCCCCAAGGGATATCTGCCACCTACCCTCATTCTCTTCTGAGGAGATGCTCAAAACCAAATAACCGGAAAATCTCCTAACCATGGCATTTTCACCTAATAATAGGAGATCGTCACCGAGCTCGATCTGTGACGAACTTATAGTAATGGTTTCAGTCTCTGATTCCGATTCAACCGCTGTCCATACCCCCTGCCAAGCAGTAGGGAAACATGTTAATGAGCGCCTATTCATAGGCATGGGCTCTGGGAACGTAACTTCTACGCATCCTGTGAATAATATGAGTGCAGATAAAAAGAGGGTGAGTTGTGTTTTCATGATCTATGTATGAGCGAGAATGGTAATTAATCCCACGATTCCACAATAAACGGCAAACCAATTGAGGTTAGTGCCCTTCACGAGTTTTATCATCCACTTACAGGCGAATAATCCAGAGACGAAAGCGGCAATGAACCCTGCAGCATAAGCTGAGTAAGGTGCGTGGTGAACAGCTTGAGCTGCTGGCTCAGCTAGGACGTCTTTGAGATCGAGGGCTGTGGCGCCGAGAATCACAGGGAGGACCATGAGAAAGCTGAATTTAGCGGCTTCTGCACGCGAGATGCCGAGAAGGATAGCAGCCCCAATGGTGCTGCCCGATCTGCTAATTCCTGGTAACATGGCGAAAGCTTGGGCTATTCCGATAATTGCAGTATTAATGGGGCTCAAGGGCTTTCCAGATTCGACTTTTATCTTCTGAGAAACGAATAGAATGGCCGCGGTAATTATTAGCATGAACCCTACGAACAGAGAACCCGTCAGTCCTTCTATTGAATCTTTAAGAGTGAAGCCTATGATGGCTGCAGGAATGGCGCTAATAGCAAGTAATCCCACATACTTTCTAGCGGCTAACCCGCCTTCTTCATTGGGCTTGAAAAAATTTATTGCTAGCTCTGCTATGTCCTTCCGGAAAACAACAATGGTACTTAATGCTGTGGCGAAATGAACCACGATTGCAAAAGACATTTTATCGCCATCGTATGTCGACAGAACATTTCCTAAGATCGTTAAGTGACCCGAGCTAGAAACAGGAAGAAATTCGGTTAAACCTTGTACCAGTCCCAGCAAACCATAAACAAGGATGTCCCAAAGATCTGACTCAAAGGCTCCTAAAATCATGCTTTTTTAAGAATAGCGTACAGGATGGTGCCATAACCTGCAAGAACAGTTAACGGGGCTAAGCTGATGCGCCTAAAACTGAAAATCTCATCGGCATTAAACACAGTTGGATCATCGGATCCACCACCGCTCATTAATAAAAAACCAGTAACTAATAAAACCAACCCCACACCTAACCAGATGTAATTAGATTTCGAAAAGGCAAAATTTGAATTTGAATCAGTCATGAATGCGAAATTAATCTAATGTAGTTGTCCTACATCGAGTCTTAGATAGCGGTTTACAGCCAGCGCTGTTGATATAACTCCTAAGCCGCCACCCGTTATTATTAAAGATCCAGCTAAAATACCCATTAATTCATAGTTGAGGATTATGCCAGAACTTAGTCCGGATGAGTTCAGTGCGGCCAGCCCACTCATAACAAGCGCGAAAGCAAGAGTGCCAGACGTGACTCCTAAAAGAAGGCCCTGCTTCAAGAAGGGTCTTCGTATAAAACTGGGGCGCGCACCCACGAGCTGCATGTTCCGGATTAGAAACCTCCTCGCGAAGACCGTGAGTCTTACAGTATTATTCATTAGCGCAAGCGCAATAAGCATGCATATTCCAGCAAGTGATAGCAGTGGAAACATGAGCTTGTTTATGGTGCTTTCAATTTTCTCGAGCAGATGATTTTGCCAAACAACTTCAGAAACACCCACGATATTATTAAGGCGCTCAGTAAAAACGGCTAATTTATCAGTTGTTCCCCACTCGGGATTAACTTTAATATCCATAGCAGGTGGGAGGGGCACATAACCTAGGAAATCAATGAAATCCTCGCCAAGTGCGACCTCTAATTTCTCAGCTTCTTCACGAGGGTCTAAGTAAGTAGCTTCAGCCACTGCGACATCCGTTTCAGCACCTGAAATGGCAGCTTTCAGCACCTGATCATCTAGGTCTCTTTGAAAATAGACTTGTATCCTCACCTCTTGCCTTAATTGTTTTTCCCACCTCGACCCTAATAAACTCACTACAGCAAGAATCCCTATTAACACAAGGGTAAGCGTCATGCCCACGACCGTTGTGAAGGTAGTTGTTGCTTGTGAAGCAGGTAGTCTATTCTTTTTCTGTCTGGTCTTAGAAGCCATACCCCAAAGATGCACTTTCATTCTCAAAAAGCAGTTAGAGTAAGTCATAAGAAAAATAAATCACGGGTTATTTAGAATAAGTCTTGATAAGGTGCGGTGCTATCCCCTTTTCTAGGTATTTTTGCAAAATGATTACAGTTAGCGATTCAGCAAAAGTTCAAGTTGAAAAACTTCTAAATGAAGAGGGCCTTCCTAACGGGAGCTTCGTGAGGGTGGGTGTAAAAGGAGGTGGATGTAGTGGACTTATGTATGAAATGGACTTCGACAACAAGAGTAAGGATGGCGATCAAGAATTTGAGGACAAAGGTGTGAAGATTGTCGTCGATAAAAAGAGCTTCCTGTACTTAGTGGGCACCGAACTGAGATATAGTGGGGGTTTAAACGGAAAAGGGTTTGAGTTTTATAACCCCAATGCAAATCGCACTTGTGGTTGTGGCGAGAGCTTTTCGCTTTAAGATCATTAATTATTAGATATTTTTGATATGGCCCAAACAGAAGAAGATAAACTACTAGACGAAGTAACAGGAAAGAGTTACGAGTACGGGTTTACCACGGATATTGAATCCGACACGATAGCCCCGGGACTGTCTGAGGACGTTGTTAGGATTATTAGTGCAAAGAAAAACGAGCCGGCTTGGCTTTTAGAATGGAGGCTTGAGGCGTTTAGGGTTTGGTCTGAAATGAAAGAACCAGAATGGGCACACATACAATATGAACAGCCCGACCTGCAAGCCATCAGCTATTATTCAGCTCCGAAAAAGAAGAAAGAACTCGGCTCTTTAGACGAAGTTGACCCAGAGCTACTCAAGACTATGGAAAAGCTAGGTATCAGCCTAGAGGAACAGAAAAGACTTAGTGGAGTTGCAGTAGACTTCGTAATAGACAGCGTGAGTGTGGGAACGTCTTTTAAAGAAAAATTAGGTGAACTGGGGGTAATATTCTGTTCACTTGGAGAAGCGATTCAAGAGCATCCAGATTTAGTGCGTAAATACTTAGGGACTGTAGTTCCACAACGAGACAATTATTACGCAGCACTTAACTCAGCAGTATTTACAGATGGATCATTTTGTTATATCCCTAAAGGGGTAAGGTGTCCAATGGAGCTCAGTACTTATTTCAGAATTAACGAGAAAGGGACGGGACAATTTGAACGCACTCTGATTATAGCTGACGAGGGAAGTTATGTGAGTTATCTCGAGGGCTGTACTGCACCACAAAGAGACGAAAACCAGCTCCATGCAGCCGTTGTAGAAATTATCAGCCTTGATGAGGCCGAAGTGAAATACAGCACGGTACAGAATTGGTACCCAGGAGATAAAAACGGATTAGGGGGTGTATTTAACTTTGTTACTAAGCGAGGTATATGCCATAGAAAATCTAAGATTAGTTGGACACAAGTTGAGACTGGTTCTGCGATAACGTGGAAATACCCAAGTTGCATCCTCAAAGGGGATGATAGCATCGGCGAATTTTTCAGTGTGGCTGTCACTAATAATAAGCAGCAAGCTGATACAGGCACGAAGATGATTCACATCGGAAAGCGAACCCGTTCTACCATTATTTCAAAAGGGATTTCAGCTGGAGATTCCCAAAACAGCTATCGTGGCCTTGTCAAGATTCTCCCGAGTGCGGAAAACGCAAGAAATTTCTCAGTTTGTGACTCACTACTTATGTCTAGTACATGTGGTGCACACACCTTCCCGTATATAGAAGCAAGTAACCCTACAGCTCAGATAGAGCATGAGGCTACAACTTCTAAAATCGGCGAAGATCAGATTTTCTATTGCCAACAAAGAGGCATAGAGGAAGAGGAAGCGATAGGCCTTATCGTTAAGGGTTATGCAAAGGATGTGCTCAATAAACTCCCCATGGAGTTCGCTGTTGAAGCCCAAAAATTACTGACTATTTCACTAGAAGGAAGCGTAGGATAAACGACATGTTAAAGATAAAAAACTTACACGCTCAAGTAGGAGAGCATCAGATTCTTAAAGGACTGGACTTAGAAGTTATGCCAGGGGAGGTTCATGCTATTATGGGCCCTAACGGTTCGGGCAAATCCACTCTTGCTTCGGTCCTTTCAGGACGTGACTTGTATGAAGTGACTGAAGGCTCGGTTGAATTTGAGGGTAAAGACTTACTAGACTTAGATGCCAGCGATAGAGCTCGTGAAGGTCTGTTTCTGGCCTTTCAATATCCAGTTGAAATCCCAGGGGTATCCAATATTAATTTTATGCGCGCGGCTCTTAACGGCAAGCGAGCACATAAGGGATTAGATCCTATTAAGGGAAAGGATTTTTTAGCGAAAGTTAAAGAATGTGGTGAGCTAGTTGAGTTAGACGGTCGTCTTCGCGACAGATCAGTAAATGAAGGTTTTTCGGGTGGTGAGAAGAAACGCAATGAGATTTTTCAGATGGCTATGTTAGAGCCTAAACTCGCTATTCTCGATGAGACAGATTCAGGGCTAGACATAGACGCTCTTCGTGTGGTTTCTAAAGGTGTAAACGCGATGCGGACACCAGATAGAAGTTTCATTGTGATTACTCACTACCAAAGACTTCTCGACCACATTGTACCTGATTACGTGCACGTTCTTTCAGGTGGTAAAATTGTAAAGACAGGTGGGCCAGAACTAGCAATGGAACTCGAAGAAAAAGGTTATGACTGGATCTAGTAACAACTTCGTTTCGAAATTCACCTCACAGGATAATAACTCAAGCATTAGAAATGCTGGGTTTGAGGCGCTTGAATATTTACCCGTTCCGACAAGAAAATCTGAAAGGTGGAAATATTCGCCAATTACTAAACTTCTTTCACATACTCTAAGTACTAAAGAAAGTGATAATACGGTTTGGCCTCAAGAAATATCACCTAATCCAGTTCCACATCTAAACGCATATTTGATAGTGTTTAGAAATGGAGTTTTCATTTCCTCGTTAAGCGACCTTCCTGTAGCTGAAGGAGTAGTTTGCTCGCCGATGAGCAGTGCAGGAGACCAGGTTTTCGCAAACACCTACCATAAGACTGAGTGGGTAGGTGCGATTAACGCGGCTTACCATCAAGACGGACTGTACTTGAGAGTCGAAAAGAACGTAGTTCTAGACAGACCTATTATTATACATCACCTGACCGATGGGGCCGATGTAGCATGCTTTCCTAGACATCTTATTTCTATAGCTGAGGGTGCGGAGGTGGAGGTAGTTGTTTGGTCTAGTGCCACCTCAGAATCAACAGGAATGTATAATGGGGTTTTGGAGGCACATGTTGCATCTAACGCACACTTGAAGATTGACAAGGTTTGTAATGAGGACGGTGAAGTTTTTCATTTTTCACATGAACAAATAATCCAAGAATCTACCAGCAAATACTCTATGAATACCTTTACAATAAAGGGGTATTGGGTAAGAAATGAATTGAATATTCTCTCTAACGGTGCAGGGACAGATTCTGTTTTTAACGGGACATTTATGCCTACTGGAAGCGAGCATGTTGATAATCATACCACGATGGATCACGCTCATCCAGACGGAACCTCTTCAGAGCTTTACCGAGGTATTATGTACGATAAATCAACGGGGATATTTAATGGGAAGATTTTCGTAAGGAAGGATGCTCAACGCACCAATGCATTCCAACAGAACACGAATATCGTGGCGGATAAAGGCGCGTCAATAAACGCTAAACCAGAACTTGAGATTTATGCAGATGATGTAAAATGTTCTCACGGGTGCACAGTAGGTCAGTTTGATAATGAGGCTTTATTTTATCTCATGTCTAGAGGAATAGACCTTAAATCAGCAAAGTCGCTTCTAGTAAGAGCCTTTGTGGGTGATGTTTTAAATTCAGTAAAATCTGAAGATCTTCGAAACAAGATCATGAATCTTTATTCTGAAAAGCATAACTGGTAATGTCTTCCGATTCTAAATATGACGTTGCCGCAATTAGACAAGATTTCCCCCTCCTAGACCGATCCGTTAACGGACATCCCCTTGTATATCTAGATAGTGCGGCGTCGTCTCAAAAACCTCGCGCAGTCATCGAATCTCAACGCGAGTATCTTTCTCATTTTCACAGTAATATTCACAGAGGAGTTC